>JAEEGG010011348.1_pt1 | contig 19455 bp, 16 predicted proteins | sample 9134161 | NCBI WGS metagenome assembly JAEEGG01 (sample SAMN16246543, study PRJNA631951) | gut metagenome | biome: gut microbiome; feature: rumen; material: CR-attached | host: Bos | place: Iran: Karaj | collected 2018-10 | reverse complement strand
GCGTGACAGGCAGGCATTCTAACCTACTGAACTAACGCACCATTGTAGGTCTCTTTGCTGTTTTGCGGGTGCAAAGGTATGACTTTTTCTTGAATAAAAAAAACATTTCGAAGGAAATTTTTCAGAGATAACATCCTTTAACAATTTCGGGGCCATTTTGCTGATTGAATTGTTGTTTTTGTGGAAAAAATTTGCTCAGTTTATGGGAAATGTGTAATTTTGCCAACAAATCGATAACTAAAGCCGTTTTAATGGAAGAATTATTATTTTCCTTTGCTCCCATCACACTTGATGAGATGAGCGGTGTGAAACTGATGAATCGCACGGATACAAAATTCGTGACCAGTATGCCTATGCTCATCCGGTTGCTGGAGATGGCTCAGGGAGACTATTACGCGCAAGAAATAGATGGTGAACGCAACATGCTTTATGATACCACCTATTTTGATACGCGCGACTATGATATGTATAAGGAACATCAGCATGGTCATGCCAACAGACAGAAGATCCGTTTCCGTACCTATGTGAGCAGTCATCTGCAGTTCATGGAGGTGAAGACCAAGAATAATCATGGTAGGACGAAGAAGAAACGTATCGAGGTGGAGGATATGAACCTTGACGACCAGCAGAAGCGTGAGTTCCTGGCAAAGACGCTCAGGTTTGATGCAGATACCCTGATACCTCATATGCATAATTATTTCCGCAGGATTACGTTGGTCAATAAAGCCAAGACGGAAAGGCTTACCATAGATACTGCGTTACAGTTTAATAATGTGCAGACCCATACGAACAAGGATATGGGACCGCTGGTCATTATAGAACTGAAGCGTGACGGAATGGTTTTCTCGCCTGTGCTGGAGATGTTGCGCACGCTCCACATACACCCACATGGATTCAGCAAATACTGTATGGGAGCAGCTATGACCAATAGCCATTTACCCATCAACCGCTTTAAGCAGAAACTGAGGGATGTGGAACTTATATTAAATAAGGAATAAAAATAAATAAGGTAAAAATAAGGTAAAAAACGATGGATTACATTTTGAATTTCTTTTCAGGTGACTTCGGATTGGCACTTCTGCGTTTTGTAGTGTGCATGTTTGTGAACTGGGTGATTATTGACCGCCTGTATTACAAAAAGTCACGTCGTCGTGATTTCTATTTCACGTTCATGCTGATCTCAGTGGCCATTTTCTTCCTAGTCTATTTCATGATGGGTATGGATCGCGGAAAGGCCACTATGGGCGTGGGTCTCGGTCTGTTTGGTATCTTCAGTATCATGCGTTACCGCACGGATACAATGCCTGTGCGCGAGATGACTTACCTCTTTATAATAATATGTCTCTCGGTGGTTCATGCTATGGTAGATGTGGAGTCTACGCCTGATGTGTTGGCTGACTTCCTGAAACTGGGCATTATCGATGTCATCGTACTCGTGGCTATCAGCATGTGCGAGCGTCGTCTGAAGATATTGAGTAATAAACTCATTCAATATGACCGTCCGGAACTGTGTAAGCCTGAGAACAAGGAGAAACTGATTGCTGATCTTGAAGAGCGTACTGGCTTGAAGATTATCAAGGTTGAGGTGGGCGGCATTGATTTCCTGAAGGATTCTGTGGTGCTGCGCGTCACTTATGACGGAAAGGCGAACGAGGTAGATAGTCAATTCACGGTAAGAAAATCACAATGGAGAAACGTCTGATTATTTTGATGCTGGTTGTTGCCGCATCCATGACTCAACTGCATGCTCAGAGTGAATCGGGTTTGATTCTTGGGCTGGAGGTTGAAAAGAAAGTCAATAAGCAGTTTGGCGTAGGCTTGGAGGCTGACTATCGCAGTAGGAATGATTTCAAGACTACCGATCGCTGGAGTGTGGGGCTGAATGCCGACTATAAGTTAACCAAATGGCTGAAGGCGGATGCTGGCTATTCTTATCTGAATACGCATTTCGGCGAGAAAATTACGAAGAGTGCGTCGAAGACGAAATGGCGTCCCAGCTATTGGGGCGGACGTCATCGCTTCCATGTGTCATTGGGGGCTGACTACAAGGTATGGAGCAATCTCCGCGTGTCACTTCGTGAGCGTTGGCAGTATACCTATCGTCCTGAAAAGAGTGTTGAGCGCTGGAAGATTGACGAGGTCCTGAAGACAAAATCGCTGGATAGTGATTATGTACGCGAATCGAAGGGAAAGCATCAGCTCCGCTCTCGTCTGCAGGTAGAATGGGACCAGAAGCGTGCGTTGCTCACTCCTTATGCCAATGTGGAGTTCTATCATGATATGTCCGTTGAGAAAATCCGCTATACCGTTGGTACGGATTTCAAAATCTCTAAGCAGCATTCTGTCGGTCTCTACTACCGTTTCCAGGATATGAGGAGTTCGGATGCAGAGGATACCGATCCTGATATGCATTATTTCGGTGCAGGTTATAAGTTTAAATTCTAAAACAAAAAAACTGATGATGAAGAAGTCTTTTCTTGCTGTCTGTTTGATGGCGATAGTTGGTGGTATGATGACATCGTGTGGCAATGATGATACCAACGAATACGATGGCTATAAGGTCGTGACGGATGATGGCGACGATAACGGTGACGAGGATTCTACTGTCGTTGCACCTGATACGCTATCTGTGGCTATTGTTTGGGACGGTAGTTCTGTTCAACTCTCTGGCGATGTTGACTCTATCTCATACAAGTGTACAGGCGGCGATGTGGAGATCACTTCTAATATCGACCGGTTCTTGGAGCTGACGCTTAGTGGAACAACATCTGATGGGTCGCTCTTGGTCAACAGTCTGAAGAAATATGGTATGATTCTGAATGGTGTCAGCATTACCAATCCTGATGGAGCCGCTATCAATAACCAGTGTGGCAAGAGCTTGTTCCTGACTCTGGCTGATGGTACCGTGAATACCCTGACTGACGGTGAGTTGTATGCCGCACAGGACTATGATGAGAAAGGTACCTTGTTTAGCGAGGGTCAGATATACTTTGGCGGTACAGGTTCGCTTACTATCAATGGTAAGGGAAAGAATGGCGTTGCTTGCGACGACTATATCGTAGTGAATGGTGGAACCATCAAGATTGATGTTGATGATACGGGGGCTAACGGTATTAAGGTCAACGATGGCTTCACAATCAACGATGGTGTGCTGACAATTGACGTGAAGGCCGATGCTGCCAGAGGTATTCGCTGTGAGGCCAGAACCACGATAGCTGGTGGCGTCACGACTATCACCACATCGGGCGACTGTGAGACAGAAAGCATTGATGGGGTGGAGGATGCTTCTTCTGCTGCAGGTATCAAGTGCGACAGCCTCTTCCTGATGACGGCTGGTACCCTGACTATTACCAGTAAAGGTGATGGTGGCAAGGGCATCAATTGCGCCGATACGGTGAAGTTTGAAGGCGGTACGCTGTATGCCGAGACGAAAGGTGGTAATGACGAAGGAAAACCGAAGGCCGTAAAGGGTGATAAAGGTATAATTGTCAGTGGTGGCTCGTTCACAGCTAAATGCGTGAAGAGTTGGGCACTTGATAATGGTGTCGATACAGAAGAAGCTCGTGAGCGTGTCACGATTATCGGTGAGCCCACGACGAACATCGTTCAGAAACGCAATGTCGTTATCAAATATGAATAAAAACTGCCATAACTTTTTGTTATTCCGCAAAGATTTCATACCTTTGCACGAAATATCAGAAAGTTATGGCAACAGAAAAGATTAGAATAAAGGATATCGCAGAGCGGGCTGGAGTGTCGGTGGGCACTGTAGACCGCGTTTTACATGAAAGGCCAAATGTGTCTCCTGCTGCACGCGAGAAGGTAGAGAAGGCTTTGGCGGAAATGGATTATCAGCCCAATGTCTATGCTTCTGCATTGGCTTATAATAAGGATTATCTGTTCTGTTGTGTTATCCCAATGCACGAGAGTGAAGCTTATTGGGATGAGATAGAGGAGGGCGTGAAAGCTTGTACGGTTCTGAGACGTGATTTCCATATCACGCTTAGGATTCTGTATTATGAGCGTTTTAACTCGGCTTCTTTCGAGAATATTGCCAAAGAATGTCTGGAGGCTAATCCTGATGGCGTTATCGTGGTGCCAGCACGACTGGATATCACGCGTGAATTCACGGAGCAGTTGGTTGACCGTAATATTCCTTTTATCTTGCTCGACTCCTATTTGCCGGATTTGAAGCCATTGGCTTTCTATGGCCAGGACTCTTTCCAAAGTGGCTATTTCGCTGCCCGTATGATGATGCTTATCGCGTCTAAGGAGAAGGAGATTATGATGATGAAGCAGCTGAACAACGGACATGTGGGCTCTAAGCAGCAGTCAAACCGTGAGACTGGTTTTCGTCATTACATGCGTGACCACTTCCCTGAGATTACGATTATTGACGTAGATCTTCCATTAGGAGGAACGAAGGCGCAATATGATAAGATTCTTGAGGACTTTTTCAAAGAGCATCCTCATGTGCACCATTGTATCACTTTCAACTCCAAGGCTCACCTCGTAGGCGAGTTCCTGTTGCGTACGAATCGTCGTAACGTGCAGATCATGGGTTATGATATGGTGCCCAAGAATGCTGAGTGTGTGCGTCAGGGCAGTATCTCGTTCCTCATAGCCCAGCATGCGTATATGCAAGGTTATGCTTGTGTGGAGACACTTTTCCAGGCTATCGTCTTGAAGAAAGAGGTGAATCCTGTGAACTATATGCCTATAGAACTCCTGGTCAAGGAAAACATAGAATTCTATCGCCGAACGAATGTCGGATAAAAACAAACTATTATTTATGGAACTTAAAACTTATCTCAAAATCAATCCCGCAGACTCTGTTGTCGTCTGCTTGGTTGAAAAGAAAAAAGGTGACGTCATCGAAGCTGGTGGCGAACGTGTGGTTCTGGCCGAAGATGTACCTGCCGGTCATAAGGTGTTGCTGCGTGATGTGAAGCAGGGCGAGAATATTATCAAGTATGGCTATCCTATCGGACATGCTGTCAAGGATTTGAAAGCTGGCGAATGGGTGAATGAGAATAATCTGAAAACAAATCTGTCTGGTACGCTTGAGTATACATATTCTCCTGTAAACGAGTTGCTTAATATTAAAAAGGAGAATAGAACCTTTAAGGGTTATGTTCGCAAGAATGGTGACGTGGGCGTACGCAATGAGATATGGATTGTGCCTACGGTGGGATGTGTCAACGGTATTGCTGAGCGCCTCGCAAAACAGTTGCGTGAAGAGACTGGTTGCAAGGATATCGACTCTATCTATACTTGGCATCATAACTACGGATGCTCGCAGTTGAGTGGCGATCATGAGAATACCCGTAAGGTGCTCCGTGACATTGTGCTCCATCCTAATGCTGGTGCTGTGTTGGTGCTTGGCTTGGGTTGTGAGAACAATCAGCCTGATGATTTCATGAAGCTCTTGGGCGACTACGACAAAGATCGTATCCGTCTGCTGGTTACTCAGAAGGTTGATGGTGATGAGGTAGAGGCTGGCATGCGGATTCTGCGTGAGCTCTATGCTATCGCCAGCAAGGATCGTCGTGAGATTGTGCCTGTCAGCAAACTGCGTGTTGGCTTGAAGTGTGGTGGCTCTGATGGTTTCAGTGGTATCACAGCTAATCCTCTTGTGGGCGAGTTCAGTGACTGGCTCGTGGCTCAGGGTGGTACCAGCGTGCTGACTGAGGTGCCTGAGATGTTTGGTGCCGAGACTATTCTGATGAACCGTTGTGAGACGCCTGAGCTCTTTGAGAAGACCGTCTCTATGGTGAATAATTTCAAGGAGTATTTCCTGAGTCACGGTGAGCCTGTAGGTGAGAACCCCAGTCCTGGTAATAAGGCTGGCGGTATTTCAACCCTTGAGGATAAGGCGCTGGGTTGTACACAGAAATGCGGCCGTGCTCCCGTGAGTGGCGTGATGGAATACGGTGACCGCCTGTCGGCTACCGGTCTGAACCTTCTCTCTGCTCCCGGCAATGATTTGGTGGCTTCTACCGCTTTGGCTTCTTGTGGCTGTCATCTGGTACTGTTTACTACAGGTCGTGGTACGCCTTTTGGCACCTTCGTGCCTACGATGAAGATTGCCACCAACCCCACATTGGCTGAGCGTAAGCCCAACTGGGTGGATTTCTCTGCCGGACAACTCATCCAGGGTCGCACGATGGAGGAACTGGTTCCTGAATTCATCGATAAGGTGCTGGCTGTTGCCTCTGGTGAGAAAGCCCGTAATGAGGAAAATGACTACCGTGAGATTTCAATCTTCAAGAACGGCGTAACACTATAGTATCGTTTCTTCTTTGATGATGCAATGGATGTAACAACACGAAATTTCTTTCGCCTTTTGCGTGCAGGGGTGTTTGGCCAACAGGAAAAGGTCGAACCTATGTCGGCATGCAAATGGCGAAAGACGATGTTGTTTGCACAGGCACATGGGGTGGAGGCTGAAACCTACGCTGGCTTGGAGGTTCTGAATGAACAGTTTTTTATTCAGATTATCTCCCCCGATGTTGTCAAAGAGTGGGCTTCCCTTTTCTCCTCCCGTCGCGGTCGTCCAGAGTACGACCTATCCCTGCTTTCTCCTCGTCTGAAGAAAGGACTTGCGGCTATTGCCGAGAAGACGGATACGGCATCTGCAGACTATCAGTTGTTGGATGCCTTTGTCCATTTGGCTTATGCTTTGCTGCGCGACGACCAGTGGGTTCGTCAGATGTTGGTCACTGGCGAATTGATTCGTGAGCGGGGGGCTGGTGTTAATCGTGAGCAGATAAACACGTGGATAAAAAAGCTGCATCTCAATAAGATGATTCAATTAGAGGGTGCTCTCCTCGTAGAACTGATGGGACTGCAACAGGAAGAATTGCCCTTCGCAGTTCTCCCATCCAATTTCGATATCGACCGTTTCGCGTCGGCTATCCCTCATAGTCAGGAGCAGATGCGCTTCTCGCAGGGAAAAGATATCTTTGTACATACAAGTAATAAGTCGGCTATGGTGTGGAATGCGCGTCGTTCTGCCCGTTTCTTCCGATATAATCCTACGGAGAGCATCGCAAATCTCTTCTCTTCATTTGCTAAGTCTCTCACAAATATTGAGGAGTAGTTATGGGGGAAATGCTGTGACGACATCCTTATTTATAGGTATTATCTTATAAAAAAGAATCGTACTGCTGGCTTTTCCGTAAAAAATTTGTAACTTTGCATGTCAAAGAAGAGTTGTTAAAGCATGAAACTTTCTGAACTGAAAACAGGAGAACAAGGCGTTATCGTGAAGGTTTTGGGTCACGGTGGCTTCCGCAAGCGTATCATTGAGATGGGATTTATTAAGGGACAACCCGTTGAGGTCTTACAGAATGCGCCCCTTCAAGATCCCGTAAAATACCGTATCATGGGCTACGAGGTGTCGTTACGTCATCAGGAAGCTGCCCAGGTTGAGGTGGTATCGCTTTCTGCTGCGGAGGAGATGGAACCCCAGGTGCTCCTGCAAGGTCATGAGGAAGACTACCTACAGCATCGTGCCCTGCAGCAACGCCGTACGATCCATGTGGCATTGGTGGGTAATCCCAATTGCGGAAAAACCTCGCTTTTCAATTTCGCTTCTGGTGCTCATGCTCATGTAGGCAACTATAGTGGCGTCACCGTTGATGCCACAGAGGCTCACGCTCAGATGTTTGGCTACGAGTTTCTGCTCACCGACCTGCCTGGCACCTATTCTCTTTCATGCTATAGTCCTGAGGAACTCTATGTCAGAAAGCATCTTTCTGAGCAGATGCCTGATGTGGTGATTAATGTGGTAGATGCCTCCAACCTGGAGCGTAACCTCTATCTTACTACTCAGTTGGTTGATATGAATGTGCGTATGGTGTGTGCCTTGAATATGTACGATGAGTTCGAACGTCGTGGCGACAAACTGGATATCCAAACGCTCTCGTCGCTCTTTGGAATGCCTATGATTCCTACGTCTTTCAAAACGGGTAGGGGATTGAAGGAACTCTTCCGTGCTGTTATCCAGGTATATGACGGAAAGCAGGGCACCTCTCGCCATTTGCATATCAACTACGGGCACGAGATTGAGCAAGGCATCAGTCATATCCAGCAATATCTGAAAGCCGACGAGCATATCCGTCAACGCTATTCCACCCGATATCTGGCAATCAAACTGCTGGAGCACGATAGTGACGTGCTGCAGTATATTGGACAGCATCTGGTTGAGGAACATCGTTCTGAAGACCGTAAGCAACTGTTACAGGCCCGTGATACAGCTGCTGCCCGTGTGCAGGAAGAGACGGGGTCTGATTCCGAGACCGCCATCATGGATGCCAAGTACGGCTTTATCAATGGTGCGCTGAAGGAAGCCGGTTATGTAACGGGCACCAAGGAGGATACTTATCGCACCACTCATCGCATAGATCATGTGCTGTCGCATAAGGTGTGGGGCTTCCCCGTATTTTTTGCCATCCTGTTTGTCATGTTCCAGACCACCTTTATTCTTGGGCAGTATCCTATGGATTGGATTGATGCCGGCGTAGAGTGGTTGGGTGAGTGGATAGGTGCTACGATGCAGGAAGGTCCGCTTCGCTCGATGCTTGTCGATGGTGTCATTGGTGGTGTGGGCAGTGTCATCGTGTTCCTGCCTCAGATTCTCATCCTCTATTGCTTCATCTCCATCATGGAAGATTCAGGCTATATGGCTCGTGCTGCTTTCATCATGGATAAACTGATGCATAAAATGGGGCTTCATGGAAAATCGTTTATCCCACTGGTGATGGGCTTTGGATGTAATGTGCCTGCCGTGATGGCTACCCGTACCATCGAGAGTCGTCGTTCGCGCCTTATCACGATGATGATACTTCCTTTGATGTCTTGCTCTGCACGCTTACCCATTTATATTATGATCATCGGCACCTTCTTTGCCGTAGAATATCAGTCATGGGTCATGATGTCCCTCTATGCCATTGGTGTCCTGTTGTCAGTAGTGGTGAGTAAGATTTTCTCAACCTTTATCATTAAGGGCGACGATACTCCGTTTGTGATGGAACTGCCACCTTATCGCTTTCCTACTCTGAAGGCTGTGGTACGTCATACGTGGGAGAAGGGTAAGGAATATCTGAAGAAGATGGGTGGTATTATTCTTGTTGCCAGCATCCTTGTGTGGGCTATGGGCTATTTCAGTTTCTCAGGGGTGGCTGAGTCGATGGAGGCCAGTATCATTGGTCGCTTGGGACAGGCTGTTGCGCCAATCTTTACCCCTCAGGGCTTCAATTGGCAACTGGACGTGTCGCTCATCACTGGTATTGGTGCTAAGGAGATTGTGGCTTCCTCTATTGGCGTGTTGGGCGGACTGGAGTCGCTCACGCCTCTGCAGGCCTATTGCTATTTACTCTTTGTACTGATTTATTTTCCCTGTATCGCTACTGTTGTCGCTATCAAGAACGAGACCGGTTCGTGGCGCTGGGCTTTCGTGTCAGCCACCTATACCACTTGTCTGGCTTGGATTATATCTGCTGTGGTCTATCAGGTTGGTTCTTTGTTTTGCTAAGACTTTTTCATGTTGATGGAGCCCCATCAAGGTATATCATCCTTATCTTAGATACATCAGAATAGTTTCGATAAGAATAAAGACCGACATCCGCGAAGGATATCGGTCTTTTCTATTTTCTTTTGTCGTTCTATTCCTGAACTCTTAGTAGCTGCGGGCAATGATAACGCGTGCCTTAGAAGGCTTGCCGCTTACCATGTCAACACCAGGAGTCTGTTCTACGCCGAATGGCACACAACGGATAGTTGCTTGTGTTTCTTCCTTGATCTTTGCCTCGGTCTCGGCTGTACCGTCCCAGTGGCAGAGGAAGAAACCACCATCCTTGATGCGCTCCTTGAACTCTTCGTAGTTGTCGCACTCGTAGATATGCGCATCACGATAGGTCTTGGCCTTCTCGAAGATATTCTTCTGGATATCCTCAAGCAACTGCTCAACATATTCTGCGATACCCTCAATAGAGCGAGTCTCTTTCTCCAGTGTGTCACGACGCATCACCTCGATGGTGCCGTTCTCAAGGTCGCGAGCACCCAGAACCAGACGTACGGGAACACCCTTCAGCTCGTAGTCGGCAAACTTGAAGCCTGGACGCTTGTTGTCTGAGTCGTCGAACTTCACGGTGATACCAGCTTTGCGGAGCTTCTCAATGATAGGCAGTACCTCCTTGTTGACCTGTTCCATCTGCTCGGGCTTGGTGGCGATAGGAATAATCACTACCTGGATAGGAGCAAGACGTGGAGGCAATACAAGACCGTTGTCATCAGAGTGTGTCATGATGAGCGCACCGATAAGGCGGGTGGAAACACCCCATGAGGTAGCCCATACGTATTCAGGCTTGTTCTCCTTGTTGAGATATGTGACGTCGAAAGCCTTTGCGAAGTTCTGGCCCAGGAAGTGGGATGTACCACTCTGCAGCGCCTTGCCGTCCTGCATCATAGCCTCGATGGTGTAAGTATCCAGTGCGCCGGCGAAACGCTCGGTCTCACTCTTCACGCCCTGTACCACAGGTACTGCCATCCACTCCTCAGCGAACTTGGCGTAAACCTTCAGCATCTTCTGTGCCTCCTGTTCTGCCTCTTCGCGTGTGGCATGAGCGGTGTGGCCTTCCTGCCACAGGAACTCGCTGGTGCGGAGGAAAGGACGTGTACGCATTTCCCAGCGCATCACGTTACACCACTGGTTGCACATCAGGGGCAGGTCACGCCAAGAGTGAATCCAGTTCTTATATGTATTCCAGATAATCGTTTCTGAAGTAGGACGAACAATCAGTTCCTCTTCGAGTTTGGCAGAGGGGTCAACCTCAACGCCGCTCTTGTCTTCCTTGGCACGCAGGCGGTAGTGGGTCACCACAGCACACTCCTTGGCGAAACCCTCAACATGCTCGGCCTCACGGCTGAGGAATGACTTTGGTATCAGCAGGGGAAAATATGCGTTCTGTGCGCCAGTCTCCTTGAACATACGGTCAAGCTCGTGCTGCATCTTCTCCCAGATGGCATAACCGTAGGGCTTGATAACCATACAGCCACGTACTGCCGACTGTTCAGCGAGGTCGGCCTTGACTACAAGGTCGTTGAACCACTGACTGTAATTATCGGCTCTTTTTGTTAAATCTTTTAATTCTTTTGCCATGATTTATCCAATATTCTTAAAAATTTTGTGCAAAGGTACAAAATAATTGAGAATTGTAGATTGCGAATTGAGTTTTTTTTCTATCTTTGCACGATGAAAATAGCATGTTTAACATTTTTATAAATATAAAACTAAAACATTATGAAAAAAATGAAGACAATCATCCTGACTCTCTGTGCAGGAATTGTAATGGCAGGTTGTAGCAATCTGGCCAAGGGAACAACAATCGGTGCAGCCGGCGGTGCAGTGCTTGGCGCTATCGTTGGTAAGGTAGCTGGTAATACAGCAGTAGGTGCTGCTATCGGTACTGCTGTTGGTGCTGGTACTGGTGCTCTGATTGGTAAGCACATGGATAAGGTGAAGGCTGAGGCTGAGGCTGTGAAGAACGCTCAGGTTGAGACCGTTACTGATGCCAATGGCCTGCAGGGTGTGAAGGTTACTTTTGATAGCGGTATCCTCTTTGCTACCAACTCATCTACATTGAACGCTTCTTCTCAGAACACCATCAAGCAGATTGCAGAGGTTTTGAAGAACAATGCTGACGTTGATGTTGCCATCTTCGGTCACACCGACAGCACTGGTAACGACGCCATCAACAATCCTCTTTCTGAGAAGCGCGCCCAGGCTGTTGAGAAGAGCCTGAAGAATCTCGGCGTTAGCAACATCAAGCGTGTTGAGGGTCAGGGTTCAAAGAATCCCGTTGCCGACAATTCTACTGCAGAGGGTAAGAAGCAGAATCGTCGTGTAGAGGTTTACATGTATGCTTCTGAGTCTATGGTTAAGGCTGCAGAGAACGGAACTCTGAAATAATCTGAATGAAAAAACTGCTTAATAAAGCACGCAAAATAGCCCAATGGGGCTTAGCATTATTCTTCGGCACTACCATTCTTTCTGTGGTGGTGCTGAAGTTTTTACCTGTCTATTACACTCCGTTAATGTTTATCCGTCTCTTCCAGTTGGACGAGATGAAACTGAAACATACGTGGGTGTCACTCGACGAGATGTCGCCATCTATGCCGCTTGCTGTGATGGCTAGTGAGGATGCAAAATTTCCTGATCATTGGGGCTTTGATTTCGAAGCTATCCAGTATGCTGCTAAGCGTAATAAAGAGCATCCCGAGAAGAATAAGTTGGGAGCATCGACCATTAGTCAGCAGACTGCAAAGAATGTGTTCCTGTGGCCTGGTCGTTCTTGGGTACGTAAGGGGCTTGAAGCCTACTTTACCGTATTGATAGAAGTGTTTTGGTCGAAAGAGCGTATCATGGAGGTCTATCTCAATTCTATCGAGATGGGACCTGGAATCTATGGCGTGCAGGCTGTTGCAGAAGAGCATTTTGGTTGTGATGCCAAAGACCTGACACGTAATCAGTGTGCGCTCATTGCTGCAACGCTCCCCAATCCGCGTCGTTTTAGTAGTAAGGAGCCTAGTCGCTATGTGAAAAAACGCCAGAGACAGATACGTGCCAACATGCGCTACGTAAAACCTTTGGAAAAATAAATACCTCTTTTTTCTTTGTCATTTGGGAAAAGTTTATTAACTTTGCCCCTCAGATGAATTATTAACTTAAAAGACATAAAATGGAAAACAACGCTCAACTCATTGCTCAGTGCGAGGCACAGGCAAAGGTGTGGCTCTCTCCAGCTTTTGACGAGGAGACCCGCAAGGAAGTTCAGGCTATGCTTGACGCAGAGGACAAAACAGCGCTTATCGACGCTTTCTATCAGAATCTGGAATTCGGTACGGGTGGTTTGCGTGGCATTATGGGTGCTGGCACCAACCGCATGAATAAGTATATTGTAGGTATGGCTACTCAGGGTTTTGCCAATTATATCAACAAGGCATTCCCCAATATGCAGCCTGCTGTTGTTGTAGGTCACGACTGTCGTAACAATGGACGTATGTTTGCTGAGACTGTAGCTGATATTTTCTCAGCCAATGGCATCAAGGTTTATCTGTTTGAGAGCCTGCGTCCTACACCTGAGATTTCTTTTGCTATCCGTCAGTTGAAGTGTCAGGCTGGTGTTAATGTCACCGCTTCTCACAACCCCCGCGAGTATAATGGTTACAAGGCTTATTGGGACGATGGTGCTCAGGTGCTGGCTCCTCATGACAAAGGAATCATCGACGAGGTGAACAAGGTGAAGATTGAGGATGTGAAGTTCCAGGGCAACAAAGACCTCATCATTCCTATCGGTGGTGAGATGGATTGGGATTATATCCAGGCTGTGAAAGAGGCTATGGTTGATCAGGATGTTATTCTGCGCCAGAAAGACCTCAATATCGTTTACTCACCTATGCACGGTACCGGACGTGTGATTATCCCTATGGCTCTGCGTTCTTGGGGCTTCCAGAATATTCATGTTGTGCCCGAGCAGATGGTTATCGATGGAAACTTCCCCACTGTTGTTTCTCCTAACCCAGAGAATGCCGAGGCTATGACCTTGGGTATGAAACTGGGTACCAAACTCAATGCCGATTTGGTGATTGCTTCAGACCCTGATGCTGACCGTCTGGCTATTGTTTGCCGCAATGCCAAGGGCGAGTGGGAAATCCTGAATGGTAACCAAACCTGTATGATGTTCTGCTGGTATATCATTGCCAACAAGAAGAAACTGGGTCAGCTCAAGGGCAATGAGTTCCTCGTGAAGACTATTGTGACAACAGAGGTTATTGCCGAGATTGCCAAGAAGAATGGCGTAGAACTGATGGATTGCTACACAGGTTTCAAGTGGATTGCCAACGAGATTCGCGTGAACGAAGGCAAGAAGAAGTATATCGGTGGTGGTGAGGAGAGCTTTGGCTTCCTGCCGTTTGATAAAGTACGTGATAAGGATTCTCCCGCTTCAATCTGCCTCATCTGTGAGATTGCATCATGGGCTCGCGATAATGGAATGACCCTCTACGACCTGCTCATGAATATCTATAAGGAGTACGGTTTCTCTAAGGAGTACACCATCAATGTGGTTCGTCCTGGTAAGACTGGTGCTGATGAGATCAAGCAGATGATGACCGATTTCCGTAATAATCCTCCTCAGACGCTGGGTGGTTCAAAGGTTGTTTTGGTGAAAGACTATAAGACCCTTGAGGCAAAGGATGCTCAGGGTAATGTCACCAAGCTCAATATGCCTGACACCTCTAACGTGCTGCAGTGGTTCTGTGAGGATGGAACGAAGGTGTCCGTTCGTCCTTCTGGTACAGAACCAAAGATAAAGTTCTACACTGAGGTTAAGGACGCAAGTTTCTCAGGCGCAGCTGATTATGAGCGTTGCACAAAGACTGCGGAAGCTAAGATTGAACTCCTGAAGAAAGATTTGAAACTGTGATATTTTTGATGGGCTCCCGAGTAATTCGAGAGCCCTTCTTCTCTTTGCAGAAATGATTAAGAAAACATATCTCGTTGCGTTTGTCGCTTTTTGTCTTTCCTCTGTGGCGAGTGCCCAGTCCGTGTGGAATGCCCGTTATCAGAACTATATCAACCAGTATAAGGATTGTGCTATAGAGCAGATGCTGAAATGGAAGATTCCTGCCAGCATCACCTTGGCTCAGGGATTGCTGGAGAGTGGTGCTGGCGATAGTGATTTGGCTCGTAGGGCCAACAATCACTTTGGCATTAAGTGTCACGGGTGGACGGGGCGTACTATCTATAAGGATGATGATGCACGCAACGAGTGTTTCCGTTCTTACAATTCAGCTTTCGAGTCTTATGAAGACCACTCACGTTTCTTGGCTTCTGGCCAGCGTTATCGTGGCCTCTTTAGCTTGAAGATTACCGACTATAAAAGTTGGGCTCGCGGATTGAAAGCTGCAGGTTATGCAACCAATCCCAAGTATGCTGATCGTTTGATAGACATCATCCAGTTGTATCATCTGTATGAATACGACAAAGCCCGCTCGTATGATAAGACGTTGACTGCCCATACCAAAGACCACACGCTTAATGGCCAGCCCCTTCATCCCATGGGTAAGTATAATAAGAACTACTTTATCTATGCACGTAAGGGAGACACGTTCCGTTCTATAGGTGAGGAGATAGGTATTTCATACAAGAAGATAGCGCGCTATAATGAGCGCGATCGTGATGACCGTCTGCAGGAAGGTGAAGTTATTTGGCTGAAGAAGAAACAGAAACGAGCTCCCAAGGAATACAAGGACCGATTGCATTATATTCGAGAGGGCGAGTCCATGTATTCTATTGCCCAGAAATACGGCATCCGTTTGGAGTCGCTGTATAAGATGAACCATCTGAGTCCCGATTACGAAATCAGGGTAGGCGATGGCTTAAAGCTGAGGTAGGAGGTCTTGTACGTAAGGACGTTCCCAGTCGCGTTGGTGATGATGTACGCCGTCAAACTCTAAGACGTCGATGTCAATTCTTACGATACCCAGTTCGCGCTCTTCTGGTGTCCGTCCGTGTCTGATTTCTATCTCTTTGATAGCCTTTACCAAAGTCTCAAAATCCAGTTCCGTCTGTGCTTTGACAAGTTGGTTCAGATAAAGATCAGTTCTTTTACTGGCTATCGGTTCTGTCCAGATAGCATCCGTATAATGAGGTGAAAAGAGTATCTGCCCGAGGCTCCTTTGAGCTTCGGGCAGATTCTTTTCTGCTTGATAGTTGGCACCGAGTGATAGAATAACTTGATGCATCACCATAAGTTCTTATCGATTATTGATTCTTGTCTTAATCTTATCCACGTAGGCATCGATAACAGCCACAGCCACGATGTTGACCACGTCGCGAACAGAAGCACCGAAGTCGATGAAGTGGATAGGCTTGTTCAGTCCCATCTGGATCGGACCGATGATTTCCACGTCGGCATCCAGCATCTGCAGCATCTTGTAGCTTGAGCGGGCAGAGGTGAGGTTGGGGAATACCAGCGTATTCACATCCTTACCTTTCAGGCGTGTGAATGGATACTGCTCGTCGCGCAACTCCTTGTTCAGAGCGAAGCTGATTTGCATCTCACCGTCGATAGCCAAATCGGGATAATCCTTCTGCATCTGCTCCACAGCGTCGCGCACCTTGCCGGCACCCTCGCTGTGTGAAGAACCGAAGTTCGAGTGGGAAATCATTGAGATGACAGGCTTCTCGTTGAAGAAACGTACTGCCGTAGCCGATAGTTTGGCGATATCAACCAAAGTCTCTGTATCGGGGTTCTCGTTTACCAGCGTATCGCCTACATACAGCGTGCCCTTGGGTGAGTTGATGATATGCATTGTGCCGAAGTGCTTATATTCAGGACGAATACCAATCACCTCGTTCACCACCTTGATGGTGTTTGAGTATTTGGTGTACAGACCCGTGATGAAAGCATCAGCATCGCCCGTCTCAACCATCATCATACCAAAGTAGTTACGCTCAAACATCTTATCGTTAGCCTCCTGGAATGTATATCCGTCGCGCTGACGCTTTTCAGTCAGCACACGTGCATAGCGTTCGCGGCGCTCCTGCTCTTTGGGATGACGCAGGTTCACAATCTCGATGCCCTCCAGATTCAAATCCAGTTCCTTGGCCATCTTTTCGATCACCTCGTCGTTGCCCAGCAGGATAGGCTGACAGATACCCTCGCTCTTAGCCTGTACAGCAGCTTTCAGCATAGTGGGGTGTACAGCTTCTGCGAAGACTACGCGCTGAGGATGGGCAGCAGCAGTAGCATAGAGTTTTTGTGTCAGCTTGGTCTCCTGTCCGAGGAGTACTGATAGCGAAGCCTTGTATTGTTTCCAGTTCTCAATCTTCTTACGAGCCACACCGCTCTTGATGGCAGCCTTTGCCACAGCAGCACTTACCTCAGAGATGAGTCGTGGGTCAACGGGTTTTGGAATGAAGTATTCGCGTCCAAACTTCAGGTTGTTCACCTTATAGACATCGTTCACCACATCGGGTACAGGCTTCTTAGCCAGGTCGGCAATAGCGTGAACGGCAGCCATCTTCATTTCCTCGTTGATAGCTGTAGCGTGTACGTCGAGCGCACCGCGGAAGATATAGGGGAAACCGATAACATTGTTAATCTGGTTGGGATAGTCCGTACGACCAGTTGACATCAGTACGTCAGGACGTGCAGCCATTGCATCCTCATAAGAAATCTCAGGTACTGGGTTTGCCAGAGCGAAGATCACGGGATCTTTCGCCATAGAGCGAACCATATCCTGTGAGAGCACATTGCCCTTTGACAAACCAACGAATACGTCGGCATCCTTCACGGCCTCGGCCAGCGTGTGAATATCTGTACGGCTGGTAGCAAAGAATTTCTTCTGCTCGTTCAGGTCTGTACGACTGGTGCTGATCACACCCTTTGAGTCGAGCATCACGATATTCTCTTTCTGTGCACCCAGTGCCATGTAGAGTTTTGTACAAGAGATGGCAGCTGCACCAGCGCCATTCACCACGATATGCACTTTCTTGATATCCTTCTTGGCCACCTCCAACGCATTCTTCAAACCGGCAGCGCTGATGATTGCTGTGCCGTGCTGGTCGTCGTGCATCACAGGGATGTCGAGGGTCTTCTTCAGGCGCTCCTCGATGTAGAAGCACTCAGGTGCCTTAATATCCTCTAAGTTGATACCGCCGAAGGTAGGAGCGATACGCTCTACGGCCTCACAGAATTTCTCAGGGTCTTTCTCGTTGACTTCGATATCAAACACGTCAATACCACCGTAAATTTTGAAGAGCAGTCCCTTACCTTCCATTACGGGTTTTCCGCTGAGAGCACCTATATCGCCCAGTCCGAGGACAGCGGTACCGTTTGAGATAACGGCTACAAGGTTACCTTTGTCGGTATACTTGTAGGCGTCGTCTGGGTTATCCTGAATCTCCAGACAGGGATAAGCTACTCCAGGGGAATAAGCCAAGCTTAGATCTGTTTGTGTCCTGTAAGCCTTCGTGGGCTTTACTTCAATTTTTCCTGGACGGCCGCTTTGGTGATATTCCAATGCAGCCTCTTTAGAAATCTTTACCATACGTGTTGTAGAATATTGAGTCAAATTAAAAATGGTATGCAAAAGTACAAAAAAACGCTGAAAAATACAAGCGTTTTTTAATCTTTTTAGTAACTTTGCAGCGTAAAACTAATACTTATGCAAGAATTAAAGAGTTTATCGGCATATCGGCAGGGGTTGAAAGGAAAAATCCTGGATACTGCGATGACATTATTTGCTAAAAAAGGCATTAAGGCCGTTAAGATGGACGACATTGCCCGCACGCTGAATATATCCAAGCGTACGATGTACGAGTTGTACGACAATAAGGAGGTTTTGCTCTTTGAAGGTATCAAGAGCTACAATCAGCGACGCGAGAAAGAAATGTCCGAGTTTGTAAAGGGTAACACGAATGTGATGGATATTATCTTGAATGTCTACAAGGTAAAGGTGGAAGAGTTTCGTTTCACCAGTCCCTCGTTCTATGATGACATAGAGAAATATCCCAAGGTGATTGCGTACTTGGAGAAGAGCCGTGAGAAAAACAGAAAGGAGTTGGCTGCTTTTTTGGATAAGGGTGTCAAGGAGGGCTATTTCCGTGAAGACATCCATTATGACCTGGTGACCATTCTGTTTGACTCTATTGGTCAGCTCTTCCTTCAGAAGCGTCTGTATGCACATTTCTCTATTGAGAGTGTCCTGAATAATATCATGTTTATCTCTCTTCGTGGCATCTGTACGATAAAAGGTATCGAGGTGCTCGATAAATTCCTGAAAGCCCAGGCTTAATGAACCAAGTAGCACGTACCTTCATATTAGTAGGGCTGGTTGTGGTGATTCTTTTTGCGATGCGTTTTCTCCCGACAATCTATCTGGGAGATAATGAGTTGCGCCAAGTGAATATACTCAGCGACCTGTTGCCCAAAACACTTTCAGGGACAGACAGCACAGAGGTGCTTGACATTCCCGAGCCCCCATCTGTTGTGGCGTCGGTTCCCGATACCGTCGTGGTGTACGATTCCATTGACGGTGTTGATACCGTCATCCCCCGAATGATACAGCCCCAGACCACGCCGGAAGGTGTTACGATGATTGCCGATTATGGTCAGGGGCAATCTGGCGGCATGCACCATTTCTATCAGCAGCTGGCACGTGTCAAGGAGTTGAACCGCCCTGTGCGTATTGCCTATTTCGGCGACTCTTTCGTAGAGGGTGATATCCTGTCGTGCGACCTCCGCGAACAGCTCCAGACGCAGTTTGGCGGCAATGGCGTGGGGTGGGTCGATTGTGCCAGTCAGGTCTATGGCTTCCGTCAGACCGTCCGTCATTCCTTTGAGGGACTGCGTGAGTACGAGGTGGTGAAACGTCCCTTCAATA
>JAEEGG010011347.1_pt1 | contig 19456 bp, 19 predicted proteins | sample 9134161 | NCBI WGS metagenome assembly JAEEGG01 (sample SAMN16246543, study PRJNA631951) | gut metagenome | biome: gut microbiome; feature: rumen; material: CR-attached | host: Bos | place: Iran: Karaj | collected 2018-10 | reverse complement strand
CCATCATGCATGTGGCCGAGGCGGCGCCTGCGGGTATTGCCGACAGGCTCGTGTCGCTGTTCGAGTCGAAGGGCAAACGCATCCGTTCGACGCTCCTCTGCCTCATTTCCAACTGCGGCAACGTGACTCCCGACGCGAAGCGCGTGGCGCAATCGTGTGCCAGCGTCGAGCTGCTGCACCTTGCAAGCCTCGTGCACGACGATATCATCGATGGTACGGAACTGCGTCGCGGCAAGGAAACCGCTCACAAGAAATGGGGAACGCAGGTAGCCGTACTCGTGGGCGACTACGTACTTTCCCAGTCCATGCGCTGCGTTATCGACGAGCAGGAAGGCGACGTGCCGGTCATCATCTCCGATGCCGCTGACAAGCTCATCGTGGGCGAAATCATGGAACTCGACCACTGTGGCGAGCTTTCGCTTTCCAGGGCGACCTACAACGAGATTATCGATGGGAAGACCGCCGCGTTGATCGAGGCTGCGGCCCGCATCGGCGGCATCATGGCGGGCTTCGACAAGCCGCTGATTGACGAGTGCGCCAAGATGGGTGCGCATTTCGGTCTCGCGTTCCAGATTATCGACGACCTGCTCGATTACGGCTACGGCTCGAAGAATCTGGACAAGGCGAAGTTTACCGACCTCTCGAACGGGCTCATCACGCTCCCGCTCCTGTACTATTTCGAGGACTGCAATGCCGAAGAGCGCGCCGAGATGGAATCTCTCGTGAAGCGTGCCGCCGCGGAAGATGTCGCCCACGAGATTCTTGAACGCCTGAACGCGAAGAAGAGTTTCGACAAGGCGAAGGCCGAGGCGCAGGAGCACTTGGAGCAGGCGCTGCAGATTGCGGAAAAATTCCCGAAGAACAACTTTACCGACGAGATTGTCGCCATGTTCGCAAGCATGAGCGATCGCGGAAATTAAAGATATATTCCTCGCGCATAAATGCGCTCGGGGCGATGCTTCGCATCGGGGGGGGTAATCCTAGCGCTACTTCCGGCGCATCCAGAAGGCGAGGAACAGCACCACCGACAGGATACAGACGGCGATGATACCCCAGAAGGCGAGGGGAGAACCGATGCTTGCGTCTCCGTTCATGCCGAAGGGCAGCTGGACGTTCATGCCGAACAAGCTCGCGAAGAACGTCGGGAGCGATATCGAGATCGTCACGATGGTCAAGTTCTTCATCAGCTGGTTCACGTTGTTGTTGATGACGCTTGCACGCGCATCCATCATGGACGTCAAGATGTTCGCGTAGATGTTTGCCTGCTGCAGGCTCTGGCCGTTCTCGATCTGGATATCTTCGAGCAGCTCGCGTTCCGCTTCGGTCCAGTTGAGGCTGCGGCCCATCTGGAGCTTCTTTAACAGCGTGTCGTTGCTGTTGAGTGCGCTCACGTAGTAGATCAAGCCCTTGTTGAGGCTGAACATGGAAAGCAGGTACTTGTTTTCCATCGAGGTGTTGAGGCGCAGTTCCAGGTCGTCGTTGATGCGGTTGATGATGCGCAGGTGCTCGTTGAAGTGCGATATCGCGAAACTCAGGACGCGGAGCACGAATGTGTTGAGGCTGTCGATTTTCGAGAACTTGCGGTCGTCCATCACGGGGATGTCGCTGTCGGTGAGGAGCAGCACCCAGTCCTTGAAGATGAAGATGCCGAAGGATTCCACGCGGAACTGGAAGTTGTCCTGCGCGGAGTAGTTCTTGGGCTTCTTGAACACGATGGTCGTGAAGTCGTCGTCGTACTCGATACGGGAAAGCTCGTCGGAGTCGAATGCGGAGGCGATGGTATGCTCGGTAATTTCGTATTCCTTGACTAGGACGCTGCGCTGTTCCTGGCTGAGGGAGCCCATGATGACGATGTCAGCTGCGTCTTCGTTCGGGGCGACTGCGATGCGGCCCGATTCGATTTTGTAATACTTGAGCATACCGCCCCCTTTGATCGAACGGGTCAAATATAGTAAAAGGCTCAGGAAGCCGGTATTTTGTAAGCAATAAAAAAGCCCCGGCGAGCTGCCGGGGCCTTCTAAGATATGTTTTATTGATTACACACCCTTCTTGAAGCGGTTGGACCACCACAGAACGATGGGGGCGCAAACGCACACAGAAGAGTAGGTACCGATGAGGATACCGAAGCACTGCACCAGGCCGAAGTCGCGGATGGAGGAACCACCCATCACGGCGAGGATGACGCACACGAACAAGGTCGTAAGAGATGTCACCATCGTACGGCTAAAGCACTGGTTGATGGACTTGTTGATGGTATCGGCGAAGTTCGCGGAACCGTAGATCGCAGTGTTTTCACGGACGCGGTCGAAGTTCACGATCGTGTCGTTCACGGAGTAACCGATCATCGTAAGGAGCGAGGCAATCAGGGCGCCGTCGAAGGAGAGGCTGAATGCCGAGATGAAGCCGAGCGTGATGATAGTATCGTGCACAAGGCCGAGCACAGCCGCGACACCGAAGCCGAGACCGAACTTGCCGAATCGGAACCAGACGTAGAGCAGGATGCCGAGCCAGGCAAGGATTACGGACAAGATAGCGTTGAAGCGGAGTTCCTTACCGATGGTCGGACCCACGTTATCCTTCGCGACGATTTCGCACTTCTGACCGGCCTTTTCGAAGGCTTCCGCCATCTTCTTTTCGAACTGGGCGTCATCGGAAGCGCGCATGCTGATCTGGTAGGAGTTGGCAGACGTACCGCCGAGAGAGCGGACGCGCGTGCCGTTGATGCCGGCAGCGGAGAGCGCCTTGTTGAGGTCGGTCTCGTGCTTTGCATCATCCTGGTACTGGACCGTATAAACCTGGCCGCCGGTGAAGTCGATGCTGAAGTCGAATCCCTTGATGACGATGCAGGCGATGGACGCAATGATGAGGACGGTCGAAATGAGACCGAAGCGCTTGCGGTGCGGGATAATCTGGAGGTTCGCCTCGTTGATGGCCTTGAAGCCGCCACCGATGGAGAGCGTCGTCGTGTCACGCTTGGCGAGCTTCCAGTCGAGGATGGCGCGGGTAAGCGTGATGGCGCAGAAGAGCGAGGTGAGGATACCGATCGTAAGCGTAAGACCGAAACCCTTCACGGAACCGGTACCGATCTTGTAAAGGATAAGGCCGGTAAGAACGGTCGTCAAGTTGGAGTCCAAGATGGCGGTGAAGGCGCGTTCGTAACCCTTGGCCACGGCGGCACGAGCGGTGAGGCCGGCCTTGAGTTCTTCACGGATACGTTCGTAGATAATCACGTTTGCGTCGAGGGACATACCCACGACGAGGATGAAGCCCGCGATGCCGGGGAGCGTGAGGGTCGCGTTGAACACGGACATCACGGCGGCGGTCACGAGGGTGTTGATGATCATACCGAGGCTAGCGATGAGACCGCCAAGACGATAGTAGGCTACCATGAACACAAGGCAGAGGATAAGGCCGACAGCGCCGGAGCCGAAGCCCTGGACGATGTTTTCTTCACCGAGGGTGGCACCCACGGTACGGCTTTCGATAATCTTCATCGGGGCCTTGAGGGCACCGGCGCGGAGCACGACGGCGAGGCGGTTAGCTTCGGCCATGTCGTCGAGGCCGGTAATCTGGGCGTCGCCGTTCGGGATGCGTTCGTTGATGCGCGGAGCGGAAATGACCTGGTTGTCGAGGACGATGGCCATCTGCTTGCCGACGTTCGCGGCGGTCACTGCAGAGAACTTCTTGGGACCGATGCCGCCGAACTTGAGGGTCACGGCGACTTCGCCGGCGCTCACACCGTCAGAGAGGCGGTGGGGCTGGGCATTCACGATATCGTCACCGCCCATCTCGGCGCGGCGCTTGAGGAGGTAGAGGCGCTTGGCCTTGACCGGGGAATCGTTGCTGATCTTTTCGAGGCCGCTTCCGAACGCGAAGTTCAGGTCGCGCGGGATGAGCTTCTTGACACCTTCGAGTTCGAGGATCTTCTTGACCTTTTCGATGTCCTCTTCGGCGATGAAGCCGCCGTTGGCAAAGGACATGTAGTAGGAGCTGAGAGCCTTCCCGACCTCAGCAGCCGGAGCGGCTTCTTCGGTAGCGGCCTTGGCGGTGTCCTCGGCCTTGGGAGCTTCAGCGACCTTGCCGCCCAGGAGTTCTTCGTCAGAAAGCTGCTTGGCCGTATCGGCGGCCGGCTTGGCGCTTTCCGCAGCAGCTACGGTGCTATCCTTGGCGGTCGAGTCGGCCGTCGCGGAATCAGACGCGGTGACGTCGGTGGTCTGGCGGGTCAGGTACTGGTCGATGAGGCCGACAACCTGGGGGAACCTGTCAGCTTCTGCAAGAATCTTGAATTCGAGCTTGGCGGTGGAACCCACGAGGGCCTTCGCGGTAGAGTCGTCCACGCCGGCAAGTTCGACCAGGATTCGGTCGTCGCCGGAGGGAGAAATCTGCGGTTCGGAAAGGCCGTACTGGTCGACGCGGTTACGGATGATTTCCAGGGACTGGGCCTGGATGTCCTTGATGTCGTCGCCTTCCTTGAGTCCGGATTTGTCGATCTGGAGGGTGATGCTCGTACCACCCGCGAGGTCCAGGCCGAAGTTGATGGACTTCGTGGCCAGCTTCGGGTTTTCCTTGAGGAAAGCCTTCTGTTCTTCGCCCTTCTTGGAGTGAACCTGGATGGAGGGCCATACAGTGTAGGCCGAGAGTGCAATGACAGCGAGAATGATAAATTCTCTTATGCCGAATTTGTATTTATTCATTTGTAATCCCTTAATAAGGCATTAATACGCATTTAGTTGCGGGTGCAAAGATAGAAAAAGGCGAGAGCCGCGGCAAAGGTGGGCAAGGCGAGATAGCGCAAAAACTCGTTTTTGCATTATCGAGCCGCAGCCACTGACGTCGCAGACGTCAAAGCGATGCTTTGACATGGCCGAGCCGCCCTATCTTGTGCGCCATGGCGCACCAAGATAGAAAAGACATCACTTACTATTAGTCTCAATCTCGAAGGCCGGCTCGGGCCCGAGCATATTGACCGCGAGGGTCATTTTTTCCCTGCCCAGGGTGCGCTTCACGTCGAAACCGTCGCCGTTGCAGGCGATTTCGAGCTTTCCGTCGCGGAGGACGGCGCTGTTCTTCCGCATCTCCGTCAGTTCCTTCACGAGCGCGTAGACGGGCTCCTTCTGCATTTGGGAAAGCTTTTCCCAGGGGACGCTACGGCGGTTGTCGGGGTCCTTGCCGCCTTCCATGCCGAGTTCCTCGCCGTAGTAGACGCAGGGGGCGCCCGGCAAGAAGAACATCAGCGTGAGCGCGAGGCGGATGCGGTCCCAGCTTGCGCACGGTTGCGACCTGAGTCGCGTGGTGTCGTGGCTCCCGAGAAGGTTCATGGGGATGTCGCCGCGGCCTTCGGGGAAGGCTTCACGCAGGCGGTTGCAGAATTCTTCCGTCGAAATCGGGTGCTCGTCGAAGAGGAACTTCATCACCGCCTTGCGGAAAAGGTAGTTCATCACGCCGTCGAACTGGTCTCCCTGAAGCCAGCGCTCCGGGGTATCCCAGATTTCGCCCACGATGTAGGCTTCCGGATTGATGGCCTTGACCCTGCGGCGGAATTCCTGCCAGAAGCTGTCGTCGTCGATCTCGTTCGGCACGTCGAGACGCCAGCCGTCGATACCGCGGGCCGTCCAGTATTCGCCGACGGAGAAAAGGTACTCGCGCACGTCGGGGCAACCGGTGTTGAATTTCGGGAGGGCGGGATAGTTCCACCAGCATTCGTAATTGGGCTTGCCGGAATAGGCGTTGAGCGGCCAGCCCTTCACATGAAACCAGTCCACGTACGGCGAGTTTTGCCCGAGTTCCATGAGGCTGTTGAACTGGAAGAATCCGCGCGAGCAGTGGTTAAATACGCCGTCGAGAATCATGCGCAGCCCGAGCTTGTGTGCCTTCTTTACGAGACGGTCGAAATCCTTCAGCGTGCCGAGAACCGGGTCTATCTCGAAGTAGTCGACCGTATGGTAGCGGTGGTTCGAGTTGCTCTTGAAAATCGGGCAGAGGTAAATCGCATTTACGCCCAGTCCCGCGATGTATTTTAGTTTGTCTTCAATGCCCGCAAGGTTCCCGCCGAACATGTTTTCGCGTGTCGGCCTGGAATTCCACGGTACGAACTTTCCTACCGCATGGTAGCTTTCCGAACGGCAGAACCTGTCCGGAAAAATCTGGTAGAAGATGGCGTCCTTGACCCAGTCTGGCGCGAATGTGCTTGAGGATCGGGCCATGGTCGCCTTCTAGATGTTCCACATCGGGCGGCGCTTGCGCACGTCCACGAGCTTGCGGATTTCGGAATTCAGCGAAGTGTTCGCCGTGAGTTCCTTGATGGTCACGGGAATCCTGTAGGTCCAGTTCTTGCCGCCGACCGTACCTGGGATATTCACGCGTTCCGCTTCGGCCGGACATTCGGAGAGCGAAGCCGAGAGGGCGAAGAAATCCTGTACCGGCAGGATGCAGAAGAGGCTGTTCGAAGTGAACACGTGTTCCAGGATGTTGCGCACGGCGGGCGGCGTAAGCACCTGCGGCGCCTGGCCGGGAAGTTGTGCGTGGGTCCAGTAGAGGTCACGGTCGAAGTCGGATTCTTCCCAGAGCCCGCGGAGGCTCGAAGTGTCGTGGCAGCTCGTGGTGCAGACGGAGAGCCTCGGGTATTCGGCCATGTCGTAGTAGGGAGAATACGGGGCGTCCCAGTTGCGGGCCCAGCGTTCGATACGCAGCGAAAGGATGTTGAGGTTCCTGAGCACGGTGGGGACGCAGTGCGGGACGGCACCGAGGTCTTCGGCGCATACGAGCATGTCGGTCTCCTTCGCGAGAATCGTGAGGAGCTTTGTCGCGTTCTGTTCCCAGAGGCCTTCCTGCGAGGCTTCGTTCTCGTGGATGATTTCCTTGAGCTTTTCCTGCTCGTTCTCGGGGAGCGTCTTGAGTACGGGCTGGTTGTACCAGTACCAGAACGGATAGTAGTTGTTCTCGTCGCCCGCCGGGATGAAGATACGGTTCCAGTAGACCTTCAGGAGCGCGTCCTTGATGTTCTGCGGTTCGTCGAGGGTCGTGATGGCGCGTTCGCTGTAGAACTGCGGCTTCAGGACAAAACGGCTGGGTTCGTTCGGGAGGCTTTCGAAGTAGACGGAAACCATGTTCTCCGTCTCGTCGCCGAGGAATTCGCGGAGCTGGTCCACGGAGTAGTTCGGGCGGCGCAGGTATTCGAGCGTCTCGCGGATGAATCCTGCGGCATGCAGGCGGTCCCAGGTAAGCGGGATGCAGGGGTTGAAACGGCCGAGGATGCCGGTCACCTCGTTTTCGGGGATGGACCAGATGCGGAAGAAACCGAGCACATGGTCGATGCGGTAGGCATGGTAGAACTTGCTCGCCTGCGCGAGGCGGTCCTTCCACCAGCGGAATCCGTCAGATTCGATGACGTCCCAGCGGTAGGTGGGGAAACCCCAGTTCTGGCCGCTGTAGCTGAACATGTCGGGAGGGGCGCCCGCGCGGTCGTCGAGCGAGAAGTACCTGCGGTTGGCCCACACGTCGGCGCTGTCCTCGTTGATGAGGATAGGAATGTCGCCCTTGATGCGGATGCCGAGCTTCGAGACCTCGCCCACGGCGGCCGTGAACTGCATCTCGGCGACGTACTGCATCCATGCCTGGAAAAGCACGTCCTTGTGGTACTTGGTCCAGAGTTTCTCGATATCTTCTGCCGTGGGATCCTTGAACTTTTTCCAGTCCTTCCAGCTCGACTCGGAATTCTGGGCCTTGAGCGTGGCGTAGGCGCAGTAGGCCTTCGCCCATCCGTTCTTGTCGATCCAGTTCGAAAGGTCCTTGTCCTTCTTGAGGTCGTCGAAGCGGTTGTCGAAGATCTTGCGGAGCATGCCGCGCTTCCACGAGGATATCTTATAATAGTCGATGCGTTCTTCGCGTTCGAATTCTTCCTTGGCTTCCTCGATTTCTTCCTCGAACTCGCTGGAGCCGCGGACGGACTGGATATTGATGAAGACCGGGTTCAGGGCGAAAGCGCTCCGTGCGCTGTAGGGGCTCGCCTCGGCACCGGTGTCGTTGACCGGCAAGAGCTGGATAATGTTGAAGTCGCAGAGCTTGCACCAGCTTGCGAAGGGAATAAGGTCGAGGAATTCGCCGATACCGATGTCAGCCTTGCTACGGAGGCTGAAGAGGGGCACGGCTACGCCCGTCTGGAAGGAGGAAATATCACCGTAACGCATGCCCGAAATATAGATAAATCGCAAAAGATAATACTATAATTCTTTACATGAGCTGGGAATGTAGGTATTTGAGAGAAACTTTCTGCGACAAGCGGAAAAAGGAATGCAATCCCGGGGAGCCCGGATGCGTGCTCAGGGGGCGCGTGAGCTTCCCGCTGAAGGATGCAGAAAAGGCCCCCGAAAAATGGGAGCCTCCGAAAAGACGTTGAACCGCCAAGGCCTAGATGAGGCGCAGGATCTCTTGCGTGGTCTGCTCGGCGAAGACGTTATCTTGTACTAGACGGCGGACCTCGGTCGGGTTAATGCGCGCATACTCGGAAAGTGCGCGGCCGATGCCGTTACGTATATAATAGTCGTCTTCCTTGGCGCAGGTGAGGCAGAACTGGCGCAGCAGAGGCCAGTCGGTGCGGTCCTTGTACTGGATCTGGAAGATGATGGCGCTGCGGCGGACCCAGATGTTCGGGTCGCGGATCCAGGAAACAATCTTGCTGCGGAGCGCGGGGAGCCTGAGCGCGAGATCGCCCAGGATGCAGGCGGCGAGCGTGTCGACCGTATCCCTCCAGGCGCGGGTCTTGATGAGCTTCTTCAAGAAGTTGAGGTGCTGCCCTCCGAGCATATCCTTGTGGCGGAAGAGATAGTCGCAGGCGGCGTACTGGATTTCGCGGTACGGCTGGGACCACATGTCCTCGACACGGGCGACGAGTTCAGCGTCGTCTTTCGGGGGGTACTTGTCAAAGATGGGATAGGTTACTTCGCGCCTTGGGACTAGACGGATTCCCAGGAAGTCAAACTGTTCGCGTGCCTTCTTGGACATCTCGTGAGATTCTTCTTCGTTAGCGATAGCGCGGAGCGCAAGTAGGATATCTTGAGTGAACCTTAACATGACCTCACAAAAATAGTCCAGAAAGAATTATTTTTCTAGACCTTGACAAGCATTTTTTTTAAATTTTTTTCAAGTTTTTCTGTTTTTTTTGCAAAAAAAAGACAAAAAAAGTCTTGACAAAGCATTTTTTTCAAATTTTTTGGGATTATGAGCGTAGAAACAGCCGTTTTCGAGGGCGGAATTATCGAGGTTCCACCGGAACTCCGAGGACCATCCAATGAAGAGATTTTGCAGAGGGGAGAGAGGGAGGATTCCGCTAGGCGCCGCCGTTCGGCCGCCAGACCCTCCAAGCGCGAACGCCAGAGGATGAAACTCGAGAAGGGCCGGGCGGACATGCTCAAGGTCGCCCGCTCGGTTGTGGAAAATCCTGCAAAAAATGCGGGGAGCAAGGCGTTCTTTGCCGTGTCTGAACCTTCGCCGGAACAGAAACGCTCAAAGCCGGAATCCGACGCCCGCAAGAAGCTCGACATGCTGTTCACCCCGTCCGCGCCGGCGAAAACGCCGGTGGCGCCCAAGGTGGTCGTAGCACCTCCCGCCCCCGCCATTCCTTCCTCGGGCCGCGTGCTCAAGGGCTCTTTTGGCGCAAAGCCCTCCGATTCTGCCAAGGCGCAGGTCTATTCGGCCGCAGAACTCAGCCGCATGCGCATGGAAGAACGCGCGAAGAAGATCCGCGAGGCCCTTGCCGCGAAGAACAAGGTCGCGCTCCCGGCGGTCGGCCCCGACGGTGAACCCGTGAAGCGTCCGCGCGGCCGCCCCCGCAAGAATCCGCTGCCGTAGCGGCAGCAATCCTTTGAATGCGCCGCCTCCGGCGCAAAGCTATGGAAAACGCATAAAAAAAGCCCGCCTTCTTTCGAAAGCGGGCTTTTTGAGAGGCAACGATCAGACTCGAACTGATGAATAAGGCTTTTGCAGAGCCGCCCCTTACCAACTTGGGTACGTCGCCAATGTGAGCGGCAATATAGGTAAATAAACCGCTTTTGCCAAGGGGGAATGGCCAAAAAAACTAATTTTTGCCCATGTTCGTTCGATTCAAGGGGTGGCTCGCGGCCTTCTTCTGCACGCTATGGGTCAAAAGCCTGAGGGTAAAGCTCAGGCTGCCCGAGGGCTACGGTCCCGGCGTCGTCGGAAGCTGGCACCAGGACCTGCTGGCCAGTTGCGCCGCGTTCCGCAGGATCGGGATGCACATCCTCGTCTCGGAATCGTCGGATGGAGACCTCTTCGCCCGTGTGGCAGGGCGCCTGGGGTACAAGGTGACTCGCGGTTCCGACAGCCATGGCGCCCTGAACGTGCGGCACCTGGTAGGCACGCTCCGCGAGGGCGGCTTCGTAGGCATGGCCCTGGACGGTCCCCGCGGTCCGGCACTGCAGGTCAAGCCCGGCTCCCTGTGGCTCGCCGAAAAATCCGGGCGGCCGCTGTGGCTCACCGTCGTCCGCTACGGGCGCCATATACGCCTCAAAAGCTGGGATAATTTTGTCGTTCCCTTCCCGCTGACATCTATTGACATCGAAATTAAGTATTTTTGCCAAAAAGACGAATCGACGCAATTTGGAAAAAAGGAGTAGTCATGATTGCATTGCCGCCGAAGTTTGTAGCGTTTGACCTCGAGACGACCGGTCTTGTGAACACGAAGGATGAAATCGTCGAAATCGGTGCCGTGAAGTTTACCGTCGCCGTCGACCCGAAGGGCCGGGTCGTCCCCAAGCTCATCTCGGAGTTCAACACCCTGGTGAACCCGAACATGATGATTCCGGACGAGGCTTCCCGCGTGAACCATATTACCGACGACATGGTGAAGGACGCTCCCCCGGTAGGCGAATGCCTCAAGAAGTTTACCGCCTTCTGCGGCCAGGGTTCCATTCTGCTCGCCCACAACGCGAACTTCGACGCGAGCTTCTTGCGCGTGGCCTATTCCAAGAACCCGCAGTTCATCCCCGGCAACCCCGTCATCGACAGCCTGGTCGTCGCCCGTACGATCCTGCCCGAGCTCGACAACCACAAGCTGGGCTACATGGCCGGCCTCTTCATGAAGCGCGGTGAATTCACGATGAAGATCGACCCCGCGAAGATGCACCGTGCCGTCTACGACTGCGAGATGCTCATGGAAGTGTTCGTCGCACTCCTCCGCCGCCGGTTCAAGGAAAAGGACTGGGAGATGGGCAACATCATGGCGAGCATGGCCAAGTACAAGGGCGTGCCGCAGTTCATCAACAAATAAAAAACCCCGTCCCCGTTTCCGGGGAAAGGGAACAGGCCGCAAAGCGCGGCCCGGATACACAAAATACCGCCAAAGTAGTCTTTGACGGTTTTTTAGTCTCTTAAATCCGAGAATTAGATGCCGAGTTCGCGGGCGACAGCCTGGATACCGCACTTGTTGATGGTGCGGAGGCCGGCGGCGCTCACGCGGAGCGTGACCCAGCGGTCTTCTTCAGGAATGTAGAAGCGCTTCTTCTGGAGGTTGGGAAGCTGCTTCATCAACTTCTTGCGGTTGGAGTGGGAAACCATGTTGCCCACGAGGCCGGCCTTGCCGGTAACTTCACAAATGCGGCTCATAATGAAACTCCGTTGTTTTTCGGACACCAATTTTAGATAAAAACGGTCGAATTGTCAAGGCTAAAGTTAGTCTTGCAGCTCCTTGGGGAGGTTAAACTTTGTAGATTCGACCAATTTTATGAAATTTTCGATGGAAATCGGCTCAAAATGGCTCTTCAGCCACTCGACGACCTCCTGGACCAGCACTTCGGGTGCGGACGCCCCGCTGGACACCCCGACGGACTCGATGCCGTCGAACCACGCGGGGTCGAGGTCGTTCACGTCGGCGATCAGGTGGCTCTTGATGCCCTGTTCGAGGCCGAGCTCCATGAGGCGGCTCGAATTCGACGAGTTCTTGGCGCCGACCACGAGGAGCATGTCGACCTGCTTGCACAGTTCGAGCACGGCCGCCTGGCGGTTGCCGGTCGCATAGCAGAGGTCGCCCGCGTTGGGGCCGATGATTCCCGGGAAACGCTTCTTGAGGGCCTCGATAATCTTGTGTGTTTCCGCGACGGAAAGCGTCGTCTGGGTAATATAGGCGAGTTCCTTGTTCTCGGGGACATGGACGGTCGAGACGTCGGCCTCGTTCCGGATGAGCGTGATAGCGCCTTCGGGAAGCTGCCCGAGCGTGCCTTCGACCTCGGCGTGTCCCGCATGCCCGATGAGGATGATATGGCGGCCCGCGTTGTAGTGCCTCTTCGCGCTATAGTGGACCTTGAGCACCAGCGGGCAGCTCGCGTCGAGCACCTTGAGGTGGCGCGCTTCGGCATCGGCGTAGATGTGCTCGGCGACCCCGTGGGCGGAGAATATCACGACCGAGCCTTCCGGGACTTCGCTCACCTCGTCGACGAAGATGACCCCCTTTTCCTTGAGGGTGTCCACTACGAATTTGTTATGAACGATTTCGTGGCGTACGTAGATGGGGGCGCCGAACTTCTCGAGGGCTTTTTCGACAATGTGGATGGCGCGGTCGACTCCGGCGCAGAATCCGCGCGGGGTGGCAAGGACAATCTTTTTCATTTAGGGTTTCCGTCCTGGAATGCGGGCAAGCTCCGGAGGAATTCGAGGAGCTGCCGGTAGGAATCTTGGATCTTGTTGCGTTCGTGGGCAAGGAACGTGCTCACGAGTTTCGCGTCGGGGAGCATGCGCCGGGGGTAGTCGGCGGTGGTGTGCAGCTGGACGATGACGCCCTCGCGCACGAGCGCGGCAGCGTTCTCCTTCTGCCCGGCGGAGAAAGGCCCGATGCAGGTGGCGACCCCGGCCTGCAGCGGTTCCCAGAAGTTGTGGACTCCGAGGCCCCGCGCGAACGAGCCGCCGATGACCGCGGATTTCGAGACGGCGAAGACGTCGCCCGTGAGCCCGAACTTGTTCACGATGGAGATGGCGCCCTTCTGCACGAGCGGCCAGTCGACAACCGTGTATTCTTCTTCGATGAGGGCCCTGCGGAAGGTCTCCGCCTCTTCGAGCCTGCGCGGGACGAGCACCACCGATTCCTGCCGCTTGATGGAGGATTCCACCATGCGTTCGAGGCTGGTCCATTCTGACATGTGCATAGAGACGAACGCGACGTCGACGGTCGGGTTCTCCGCGGGCTTGACGGGTTCGCCCTTGCGCGCCCACGGAAGGAGCTTCCAGTCGCCGCCGATGGCGGTGTTAGCGATGTTGAACTTGGAGGCGACGTTCATGAAGCGCGAAAGGTCGTCGCCGGTCTGCATGCTCGCGAAGGCGACAGACGAAAAGTCGATGCCCGGCACGGAGACTCGGTAGCGGCCCGAGACGATGGCGACGGACGGCTTGAGGCAGAGGCGGCGCATGGTAGAGAGGTAGCCCGGCCAGAGTTCGTTCTCGCCGAGGATAAGCGCGATGGGCTTAGTGCTCTTGGCAAAAGCGCTCATGGCGGACGGCGTGTCGGCGGGCGCGATGGCGACCTCGACGGGGTTAGCCGAATCCTGTTGCGCGTTCTTGAGGAACTCGACGACTTCCACCTTCTGCGTGGTGATCAGGATCTTCGGGCAGTTCTCGATGTCCTCTTGCAAGAACTTCGCTAAGTTCAGGAGCATTTTGCATTCGCCGAGGCTTGCCCCGTGCATCCACAGGAAGGGGCCTTCGGGCCAGGGGCCGTTCAGGCGGTCATTGATGTGGAAACGGTTCTCGACCGCGGGAACCTTGGCGACCGCCTTTGCGGCGGTGCCGATTGCAAAACGCGCGAAATCCAGTGCCTTAAACATGGTAGTATTCCCTGAAAACTTTGATTAGAACAATTATCAAATTAAAAAATACGAACCAGAACCACGTGGATGCATCGGCCCTGAACGCCTGAAAAAAGGTGCGTTTGGGCGCCGGGGCTTTTTTGGGGAAAAGGACAGCCGGATTATAGGGGAAAACGGGCGTCCTTAACGCCCAGGCGCGCCAGGTGTCGCCGAATTTATCTTCGAGGAAGCGGTCTTCGGCGCAGGCGAGCGCGAATTCAAAGAGCAGGAGCGCGGGGGCGAAAAGGAACAGCAGCTGGCTTGTGCCGAGGTGGAAGAATACCGCGCCCAGGGCGATGAACAGGTTCGACGTGTAGAGCGGGTGGCGGCAGTAGGCGTATGGCCCGTCGGTAACGAGTTCGTCGGCTGTATGTGTGCTGCCGCGGGTGTGCTGCCCGATGTACTGGCGCGCCCTTACCCGGAGGGCGATTCCGCAGGAGTACAGGAAAAGTGCGGCGATGTACGGGACGAATTCGGATATGTGCGAGAGATCCCGCGGGAGCGGGGATGCGGGGCAGACGATGAGCGCTACGGCGAACAGCGCGAGGATATAGCCCCGGAAGCGGTAGAGCAGCTTGCTAGCCTTTCGCATGTTCCAGTTCCACTACGTTGAAACGGGCCTGGGCGGCCTCGCTGAAGGGGTCGTGGCTTGCCATGATGACCCACTTGCCGAGGGCGGCTGCAGTATCGAGGAATGCGAGGAGGATACTTTCACGGTCGGCGAGCGCGATGGCTGCCATCGGTTCGTCGAGGAGTACCGTGGGAGAGTCGCTCGCGAGAGCCCACAGGAGGGCGATGCGGGAGCGTTCTCCGCCCGAAAGGCCCTGCTTTTCGAGCAGGCGGTCGGTCCCGGCGGTGCGGGCGAATTCCGCGAGAAGTTCCGCCTTCGGGGTGCTCGCGGAGTTAGGGCTGTTTTCGGGTGTTGAACTGCCCACGGATTTCACGCTGTTAAGTTGTTCTAGAAGCAGGCGGCGTGGCGGAAGTTCAAGGTCCTGCGGGATAAAGAATACGTTTTCGGGTGCCGTGGCGTCCCACTCCTCGAGGCCAGCAAGTAGCCGCAACAGGGTAGATTTCCCGATGCCGTTCCTGCCGCGCAAGAGTACGGGCTTTTCTCTGGACAAAGTAATCCCGAAGTCGCGATAGACCGGCGTACCGCTCCCCTCGTAGGTGAAGTTTCCGTGGGTGATTTCAAATTCGTTGTCATTGCGAGCGAAGCGTGGCAATCTCGACCCCGCATCCTGTTCGCCCGCGGCTCGCTTCGGCAACCCCTCGAATTCCACAAGCACCTTGCAGGCGCTCGCCGCGGCCCGGAACTGCGGCACCGCGCGGGCGCATTCCTTCACCGGCTTGTAGCAGAGCAGCAGCGCCGAGCAGAACAGCACGAGCCCCGTGCCGTCCATCCACCCGCGGGCGATAAGCATCGCGCAGAATGCGAGAACCGCGACCATCGCCACCACCGAGAGCGTCTCCATTGCGATGGCGAGCCCGTTCTTGCGGATGCTGGCGTCTAGCCCCTTGCGGTTGAGCGTGCCGGCCTCTTCCGAGACCTCCTGCGAAAGCTTCCCGATCTCGGTTCTGCCGCTCCAGTTGCGGTAGAGCCTGCGGGCGGTATTCAGCGAGAGCCTAAAGTTCGACCGCGCGTACAGGAGCGATTCTTCCTGGGGTCCGAGCGCGTGGAGCCTGCGCTGCATCCAGGCGACAAACGGCACCACCGCCGCAAACAGGAATAGCGTGAGCGGCCACGAAATGTATATAAGCACCGGCAAGAAGATGGCGAGTTGTAGCAGCGCCTGCACCAGCTGGAAATACGCCCCGCCGTTATTCTGCAGCGAGAGCGTCGCCTCGTAGGCGGCCTCGACCTTCGAATCGCCCGAACCGTCGTGGAAAAGCCTGGGCGAAAGCCCCCGCAGGGTCCCGAGGAACCATTCCGTCACGCGCTTGCCGGTATTGAACAGGAACGTCTCGGAATTGCGGATCTTCGCGAACATGAACACGAGCCGGAGCGCGGCCAGGAGCCCCATCAGGGCGGCCCATTCCCAGAGGCTGAACGGCGACTGCCCCGAAAGCAGCCCCATGAACGAGCGGATGCCCCACAGCATGCCCGCATCGGCGATGCTGGCCATGAGAGCGAGCGGCAAAAACCGCAAAATCCCGTGAAACAGGGATTTTTTTAGCCTTTTTTCGATGTTCACCCCCAAAAAATACAAAAAATGTCGCTCGGCCCCCTTTACAAAATCGCCCGATTAACTATATTTGGCCCTACATAAGACGCCCCTATCGTCTAGTGGCCCAGGACTCGGGATTTTCATTCCCGCAACAGCGGTTCGAAACCGCTTGGGGGTACGAAAAAGGATTCGCGAAAGCGGGTCCTTTTTCTTTTTTGGGGTTGTGCGTAACTAAAAAGCTCTCGCTGAAAGACGAAACCTTGTCTACAATTCCAGAACTTTCAAGTAGTCCATTCGGCTGCTTAAGATTCGGACGATACGCACTGCGTCTGGATCAATTCTGTAGAAAACCAAGCAGTCGGCAACAGACAAATTACGATACAGCAAAAGGGAATCAACTTCCCCTTTTAGAGATGGACCGATTTCTGGAAAGACGGCGAGGTTGTCGATTGCATCAAGGATTTCAAGAATCTTTTTGTTCGCTGCTTTAGGGCTGTTCAGTTCAGATTCTATATATGCCTTGATTTCGTCCAAATCCTCGGAGGCCTTTGGCGAAAAGACGATGGCGGGCATCTATACCTCGTATTTCTTCCGCACGTCGGCTGCAGAAAGCCAGCCACCCTGTTCGGCAGAATGTTCGCCATCGGCGAGAGCCTTCTGGAGTTTGAGTGCGGCGACCATGCGTTCGTATTCCTTGATGTCGATAACGACATAGCAGCCTCGACCGTTTTTGGTCAGGAAGACTGGGGACTCTTCAGACACGTTTTGAAGAACCTCATTGTAATTGCGCAAATCGGAAACGGGCAAAATGCAGGGCATGGGAAACCTCCTTTCCTAAATTACAAAATTTTAAGTAAAATTGCAAGAAGAATTTTAAGAAAATAAAATCAGGCGCATAAAATCGCGGATTAGGTTATATTTATGAACAAGGTGAATGCTTTTTTGATGATTGTTTAATTCTTAAGGTCTACATGCTAAAATCTGCTCCCATAAGAATAATTCTCGGGCTTCTCTCGGCGGTAGCTTTTTTCGGCCTGTTTTATCCGTTTTTCGTTTATCTTGTGTTCGGAATATCTAGCGGCAATTTTTATTACCATTGGGATCGGTCAAAACATGTAAAATTCGATCGCGAAAATCGAGATGATATTTTTGAGGGAGGGCCGGCTAAATTAAGGGTCTGCTTTGTTGAAGGAAAGCAATGTTCTTTTTCATATGAAACGGATGAGGGACGTGAAGTGTTGGCCTTTTGCCCGGAAAATGATAAATGCTATATATCTTTATTCAAGGGTGCTTTTTCTTTTTTCCCTGAGAAAAACTATGAAGTCGGGAATAGGAATGTTACAGAAATAGATTCGTTTCGTGTAAAACTTCACGGACTTGCGACGCCTTTTTTAGAGAATCCAGGATTTTACTTTTTTGCCCTGGCTTTTTTTGCTATCGCCATGGGCCTTTGTTTTCTTGGAATTAAGAACGGAATAAAAAAAGTGGACTACTTGGCGTCTCTATTTTTCTTCGTGGGGTTGGGTTTATTGATTTGGTGGGTTGTTTGTTATGCCGATTCGAAAATTCTTTTCTTGCACTTTTTTGTTCTAACAGGAATAGCTGCTGCGGTAGGGGGTGTTCTTTATAGGCTGTTCAGAAAGAGGGTGTTAACAAATGATTAACCTGTTTAAATCAGCCAATTTGTCTAATGTCGTTTTTACAATCGTTTCAATAACGATGTGCTTTTTGCTGTTTCTGTTCTTGAAATCGAATGGCTTTGTTGCGGCGGATGTTTTTGATATGCAAGGCAACCCAGATGTTGTTTATAGCAGGGATTTAATGAGTGCTGGGTCTGATGACGACGGCGTGGTTTGGCCAATGATGTTTTTCAGAGTGTTTTTTATATTGGTCACTTTGCTGAACTTGAAAAAGAGACGGTTAATCTTTTTCATTCTGCCGTTTATCTTCGATATAATCTGCTTGTGCTTGATCTCTGATACTTCGAGCGTGGGCAGGACCATCGCCCATAATGGAATGTTTCTCGCTTGGTTCTTGACGTGGATTGCTAGTTTTATTGGATGTATTGTAGTTTCTTTGAAGGAGCTAAAATGAATTATAAAGGCATGACTGTAAACGAGCGTCTGTTCTTAATGAAATCGAAATCACCGACGATTCGTCTATGCGTGCGATAATCTAACAGCTTGGATTGAACTAAAACATAGGTATTGATATCAAAGTGGTGGATAGTGAATGAATAAAAAAGCAAAGAAGAAAATAACTAAAAATCCATTTAGAATTATCTTTGGGATAGTAATGCTGATAATAATCGCGATAAAAGCGATTTTCTTTGATTGGATAATCGAACGGTTGTTCAGCAAAAAAAGCAAATATCTAATATTGAAAAATTTTGACAAATCCTTTGAAATTTCAATTGATTTATTTAATGCGATTTGTTCATATCCAACAATTGCGTTAAAACCTCGTCGATATCACTGCCATACCAAGATATACTATGGATATAAAAAATTTGCTGCAAAATCTATTTCGAAAGCCAATTTAAAATCAATGGTCGGTGCTTGGATAGAAAATCCTAATGATCCTTGGAATCCACTGATAGACATCTTCAACGGGGCCCCTTCTACTTACAATTGTTTAACGATTCGCTTTGAAGACTCTGAAATTCCAAAATTCGTCAATTATTTGAAGAATACGTTTATTGCTGATTACGGTTATGTTTGTGAAGCCAGAAGTTATCAGAGCAAATGTATCTGGAATACATCGCGAGGAAGCTCTGCTTGGCAAACCGGCGACTCTAAAAAAGTTTGTGAAGGTTTCTTGAAGGATGTCTATACAGTCAATATTTTGAATTCCGCCCATGTCCAAGACTCTCTGATTAATAAAATCAAAGAAGATGAACGGATGGGTGAAATTGATTCATCCGTTGACGGATATCTTATATGGAACGTTGACCCTTCGAACATTCGCTACGCCCGCCGCGTCTGCAAGAAAATGGGATTGTTGATATGAATAGGCCTACAGTTGATTATGAATGAAACAAACAAGAAATGGATAAGTGAATATGCGCGACTTTCTAATTTGTATGGTTGTGCAATAGAAGCAGGAAATCATAAACAAGCAAATAAGGTTTATGATAAATTAATTGAAGCCTATCGGCAAATCAAGGCTCAGGGCGCATTGACCAGCGAAGATTTCCATGAATTACTTTTCGCCCCGTCTATGGGCACTAGGCTCTGGGCCGCAACGCATTATCTTGCAATTTCCAGTGAAGAGGCTGAAAAAGTTTTGTCTGCACTAGGTGAAGTCCCGAATAGCTTATTGGCCGTATCTGCGAAAATCACTCTTGAAGAGTGGGGAAAAGGACGTTTAGTTTGCTCCGTTCCGTAAAAAAGAGTATATTTACAGAAAACGAGGTGGTAAAATGACTTTGGATACTTATAAGTT
>JAEEGG010011342.1_pt1 | contig 19458 bp, 11 predicted proteins | sample 9134161 | NCBI WGS metagenome assembly JAEEGG01 (sample SAMN16246543, study PRJNA631951) | gut metagenome | biome: gut microbiome; feature: rumen; material: CR-attached | host: Bos | place: Iran: Karaj | collected 2018-10 | reverse complement strand
CCTTGTTGAAACTTGTCTTGAATGCGGATTTGTAATTGTTGTTCGTCGTTTCTTTGTAACGCACGGCGAGGAGTCGCATTTCCTGAATGGTCGCGTTGTTATCGATGGTGCCGAGGTCGCCGCCGCCCTGCGCGCGCCAACTTGATTTTTCGCCGCCCGCGTAGGCGCTCTTGTATTTGTCTGCATGCGCTTTGTCAAAACCGCCGTTTGCGATTTGCCAGGTTGTCATGTTGTAGGTGTATTGGTCAATATCCATGCCTGATGCCGCCGACGTCAGCTCCGAATAGCCGCGATAGCTATTGATTTTCGAGACCGCCGTCGCCGGGGGCGCATAACTTGCCGCAAAAGAATAACAGGCGACCGACAAAGTCGCAGCAATAAACCTGTAGTTTCCAAACCCAAAATTCTTCATTATAACACCTTTGAAGAGTTTTTTCCCACACTACTTCTATAATTTACATTATAATAGGCCGATTTTTGCTATGAATTTCTTTTAAGCGTTGTCTATAGACAATAGGTGCGGCAATATTTCTTTGTTGGATCCTTCGGGCGTACGCCCTCAGGATGACGTGGGTTGTTTATAATACATGATGTATTATATTTTTTCTAAAATTTTTAAAAAGATGTAAAAACTATTAAAAATCTTTAAAAAATTGATGTTTGTATAATAAAATTTGTTGCGCGACGCGAAAAAATAGTATAAATTAAAGGTATGAAACCAATAACTGAATATCAAGACTATCGAGAATACATGCGCGACTTCTACGAAGAACGCAAACGCAGTTCTTTGTTCTCGTGGCGCGAGTTCTCCAAGTTGGCGAGGTTCTCTTCGCCAAACTACATCCAGCTCGTGTGCGAAGGAAAAAGTCGCCTGAGCAAAAACGGAGTCGAAAAAGTGGCCGATGCCATGGGGCTTGCTGGCGCTGACCGTGACTATTTCGTTGCGATGGAGCGTTTTGGCGATGCAAAAAGCGATTCCAAGAAAATTCACGCATTCAACGAAATGCAGAAAATCGCGAAAGAAAACCGCTTGCGGGTTGTCGATGGCGAGGCGTTCAAGTATTTCGAATCGTGGGTGAACCCGGTGATGCGGGAACTGGCCCCGATTATGCCTGGCGCAAAACCGTTGGAACTGGCGCGCAACTGCTACCCGGTCGTGAGCGCGACCGAAGTGCGCCAAGCTCTGGACTTTATGGTCCATGCGGATTTCTTGAAAAAGATCGGCGAGGATACCTACGTACAGACTGAAAAAGTCGTGACGGGATCTTCCGAGGCGATTCCTTTGGCGTTGCGTTCCATGAACCGCCAAATGTCGAAGTTCGCGACTGATGCCATTGACGAGATTCCGCCGGAAAAACGTCATGCCGCCGGTGTGACGCTGGGTATGTCCGAAGAGACATACAAATGGCTTGTGCAAAAGCTTGAAACACTCAGACAGCAGGTGGTTGCCATGGCTGCCAAAGAAAAAGATTACGATAAAGTATATCGTTTAAATTTACAACTTTTCCCACTTACGAAAGGGAAGGAGGACTAAGATGAGAAAACTGAATAAAATAATCCTGGCTGGTTTGGTGACCATTTTGGTATCTTGTTCGAGTGAACAGAGCACCACTGGCGCGACCACCGAGCCGAGTTCTACGCCAGTATCTGCGCTGACGGACGAGCAGAAAGCCATTTTGGCAAGGTCGCTCGTCGCTCTGATGGACCCGTCGGTAGCAGATTCATTAGAAGGTATTCTTGATTCTGTAAACAAGTCCCTTGCTTCCGATGTAAATGCTTTCTATAATCAATATCTTCATCCGCTTCCGTGGAGCGTAAAGAATGACCAGGTGTTCCATCACCCAAGTAAGGATAAACGTAAAGTTTGCGATGTTGTGACTTTTTCTCAGGTGAATAAAATGGATCGAAAGGGTGTAGTGCGCGCAATGTCGTACGATGATGACCACGAATGTACGTTCTTCTCTGATACGGAACCGAAATGCGCTTCACAAGAGGCGGCGGAAGACTACTTCTATAATCATCCTAATGAAACCATCTATACCACAAAAATTGCTTATGTTGACGGAATTCCTGTCGTACTCAATACCATAGGTTCAAGGAAGATGATGAATTCTTTCTGGGGGTATGGCGTTTCATGTACCGAGGCGTTGGAGCAATTTAAGGACTCTTGCTCTCAGTCAAATGGTCTCTTCTGGGATTTGGGAGATGGGTGTAGCCGAGATGACCTAGAAGTGGTTTGCGCATCATTTGTTCCTGAAGGTAAAACCGCTGATGAAATGTTGGATTATTATCTCGAATTGAATCAAAGCCTATGCCGTGACGATTCCGTAAAATATGCTCCTTATGATGACGAAAATTACAATAGAATCTATCCTTTCTCGGATCAGACATATTTGGATAGTTTGAACAGAGTTGCCGATGCTGAAAGGGAGTGGGGTAAGACTGTAAAGCACTCAACATATGCTTATGAATGGCAGTTCTCGATAATCGATAGTACGGTCAAAATTGATCAGAGTGGTAAAGTTTATTATAAAGAAAGAAAAGATGATGAACTTTTCGGGTGGGCTTTTGCTTATAACACATTGCCGGAAACTCCAGTTGCAGATGCATTCCGCAAAGAGGGCGTTTATGTGTTGCCGGATTCGTTACTGACAACGTTCTTCCCCAAGTTGGCTGAATTCCCGGGCAGGTTGGATGAGTTTAGGACGTATCGTTCTTCGAAAAATTCCATTTACTACTTAGTTGTCTTAAAAGACGTTGGTACTAAGGGGCATATAATGGACTATGTTACTGAAAATGGATTCTTTGTGACGGAGATTGTGAGAAGCGGCAATTGCCCAGAAGATACAACTGTCCACTATCCTATAATGTTGTTGGCGGATTCACCTGATTGGAATGCTTTGAATCGCCCCATTGTGAGAAAAACTTATGTGAGCGACAAGTGGAATTGTGACAAGCCGGAATCTCTTGCAAAAATAGAGCCGTACGGTGAGTGGATTGTTACTAATGTGTACGATTATGGCGAATATGTAAAGCTGTTTGGTGTTGACTAATTTCACCTTCTAAAAAGAACAGACACCATCAGGAGGGGAGGGTCAACCTTGCGAAAAGCGGGGCTGACCTTCTTTTTTTCTATTTTTACGGTGTATGAATACTAAAATCTATTACACCCTTACGGACGAGTCGCCGTTCTTGGCTACTCAATCCCTGTTGCCCATTGTGCGCGGTTTCGCGAAGACCGCCGGTATCGATGTCGAAACCAAGAATATCTCCTTGCCGGGCCGCATTCTTGCTGCTTTCGCGGACACACTCCCGGCTGGTACGACGTTTGCCGGTAAGCCGGTGACGGACGACCTCGCGTTCCTCGGCAAGCTCACGCTTGAACCGGATGCGAACATCATTAAACTCCCGAACATTTCTGCATCGGTGCCGCAGCTCAAGGCCGCTATCGCCGAACTCCAGAAGAACGGTTATGCACTCCCGGACTATCCGGATGCTCCTGCCACGGACGAAGAAAAGGCTGTCCGCGCTCGATACGACAAGGTGAAAGGATCCGCCGTGAACCCGGTGCTTCGCCAGGGCAACTCTGACCGCCGTGCTCCTAACGCAGTCAAGAACTTTGCTCGCAACAATCCGCATAGCAACGGCGTATGGAACGAATCCGTGAAGACTTATGTCGCGAGCATGCGGGCTGATGACTTCTACGGCAACGAAAAGTCTGTGACGATGGCCGAAGCCGACACGTTCAAGATCGAATTTGTCAGTGAAACCGGTGATGTGACGGAACTCCGTGCCGCAAAGCCGCTCCTCAAGGGCGAAATCATCGACGCGACCGTCATGCGCATGGCCTCTCTCGAAAAGTTCATCGCCGATGCGATGGCCGAAGCCAAGGCCAAGGGTCTCCTCTTTTCCGTGCATCTCAAGGCCACGATGATGAAGGTCTCCGATCCGGTGCTGTTCGGTGCATTTGTCCGCGTGTTCTTCAAGGACGTGTTCACGAAGTACGCCGACCTCTTCAAGGAACTCGGAATCGATGCCAACAACGGTCTCGGCGACTTGTTCAAGCGCTTGGAAGGCAATGCTCGCGAGGCAGAAGTTCGCGCCGCCATTGACGAAGCTCTCGCTGCAGGCCCGGATCTCGCCATGGTCGATTCTGCCAAGGGCGTTACGAATTTGCATGTGCCGAGCGACGTGATTATTGACGCCTCGATGCCGGCAATGATCCGCAATTCCGGTTGCATGTGGAACAAGGAGGGCAAGCTGCAAGAAGTTGTCGCCTGCATTCCGGACCGCTGCTACGCTGGAATCTACGACGAGACGATTGAATTCTGCAAGCAGAACGGCGCATTCGACCCGAAGACCATGGGTACCGTGCCGAACGTGGGCCTCATGGCCCAGGGCGCCGAAGAATACGGCAGCCACGACAAGACGTTTGTCGCCAAGGGCAAGGGTGTCATTCGTGCCGTGAACAGCAAGGGCGAAGTCCTCTTGCAGCAGGAAGTCGCCGCTGGCGATATCTTCCGCATGTGCCAGGCGAAGGACGCTCCGGTGCGTGACTGGGTGAAGCTCGCTGTAACGCGCGCTCGCCTCTCCAACACGCCTGCGATTTTCTGGCTCGACCCGGAACGCGCTCATGACCGCGAAATCCAGAAGAAGGTTGAAGCCTACTTGCCGGAACATGACCTCAAGGGTCTCGACATCAAGATTATGAGCCCGCGCAAGGCTATCGTCGAAACGATGAAGCGCGCCAAGGCTGGCCTCGATACTATCGGTGTGACGGGCAACGTGATGCGTGACTACCTCACGGACCTTTTCCCGATTCTCGAAGTCGGTACTTCTGCAAAGATGCTCTCCATCGTGCCGCTTATGGCTGGTGGTGGCCTTTATGAAACGGGTGCAGGTGGATCTGCTCCGAAGCAGGTGCAACAGTTCCTCGCCGAAAACTACCTCCGCTGGGATTCTCTCGGCGAATACTTCGCACTCGTGCCTGCATTCGAACAGGTCGCGCTGAAGGACGGCAACAAGAAGGCCAAGGTGTTGGCCGATACGCTTGATGCCGCCAACGGCAAGATTCTCGAATTCAACCGCACGCCGGCTCGTAAGATCGGTGAACTCGACAACCGTGGTTCCCACTTCTACCTCGCTCTCTACTGGGCTCAGGCTCTCGCCGCCCAGAAGGACGATGCGGAACTCGCCGGAAAGTTCGCTCCGATCGCTGCTGCTCTCTCCGCGAAGGAATCCGAGATTGTCGCTGCTCTCGCTGCCGAACAGGGCAAGCCCGCCGATATCGGTGGTTACTACATCCCGAAAGCAGAACTTCTCAAGAAGTGGATGCGCCCCGTCGAAGCTTTCAACGAGATTATTGACAATCTGTAGAAAAAAACGGCCGACAACATCGTCTTCGAAGCCTGTCATCCCCGCTCATTAATGCTACTGTCACCCCGTACTACGTTGCGGGGTGCTTTTTCTTTTATAATAAAATTTTACATAACGTTTTTGCCGTTTTTGGTATGATTTTAATCACATTTTTGACAAAATTGTGAAAAGTTTGTAAGTTTGCCGTAACATGTTTGAGAGGTGTGTTTCCCTCCATTGTTTCAGCAATGGCAAAATTTTAGGTTTAAAGGTTGAGATTCGGGCTGACTTGCTCGAAACATCATTGACTTGTGCAGAAATCCCTCGACTTAAACAAGCTTTTTCAAAAAATTTCCAAACAACATCAAATCATAAAGAAGGATAAACATGAAATCGAAAATTCATGTGTTTTCGCGTATGTTCGCTAGATTGACTCCAGTGAACATGTTTTTGTTCATTCTATTCGCTATGTTCGCGGTGCAGGCGACATGGGCGGCGACAGCTATTTCGGGCAATGGAGCGGGAGTTAATGTTCCATGTACGGGATCAACTTACATTTATGTTCCGTCAAGCGTGACGTATTTTTATGTCTATGATGATGGTGGTACAGGAACCTATAGTAATAGCTGCAGTGGTGTCCTTTCTATTGAAGGGCCTTATGACAAAGGTTTCATGGTTGAAACATATAATGCTATGGAAATAGAAGATAATCGCGATACTTTGCGTGTCGTGAACTCGTATTATTTTACTTTGGATTGGAGTGATTATTATTTAGAGCAAATGTATGAAACTAGTTCGTCTGGGAATTTTGGACCACTTTATACCACAGGAAATAAAATGGCCTTTAAATTTTCCACAGACGCTAGCGTTGTGAAAAGTGGATTCGTTCTTAAGGTTAGTGTAGTTGACCTTGACACGGTAAAGGTTCAATCTACTTCTGGTGGTACAATCAGCATTTGGGATCCATATCGCATTAATAGCGTTCGTGTGGGTTATGACGATCATACCACATTTGCTCCAGGTGCAAAAGTCTCGTTGTACGATTGCCCTAATAACGGGTATTTCTTAAGTGGCCTCAAAGTGAAGGATGCTAGTGGAAATTTACTGAGGATAACGGAAGCTAAGCAAGTTGGAAATAGCTATGGTGGTGATTCGTTACAATTTACGATGCCCTCGAGCAATGTTACTGTTACACCGACTTATTCTTCTTTAAGCAATTTATCATCTGTCGATATGTTGTGCAGAACGGCAACATTGGATATTCCAAGTGGTATTAGTTCTTTTAGAATTTATGATAATGGCGGCTCATCAGGCTCTTATACTAATTATTGCGATGCTATTTTGACATTAAATGCTCCTGCGGGTTATAAGTTAAAACTTACTGGAACGGTAAGTACGGAAGCTCTTAATTATGATTATTTGAAAATTTATGATGGTGCTGATACGAACAGTAGCCTTTTAGCGACAAAACATAGTTCAGCTGATGGTGATACTCTTGATATAGGTACAATTAATAGTACTGGAAAAAGAATGACTCTTAGGTTCCATTCAGACCAATCTAAAACTTATTCAGGTTTAAACTTGAAAGCAACGCTTGTTGCGCAATCATTCTCCATTTCTAAGGCTTCTTATTCGAATGGTACAGTGTCGGTTGCGTCTTCTGCTAGCGTGGGTTCTACAGTAACTATTACGGCAACGCCCAATACTAATTATTTGTTGAAGAGTCTTACTGTTACAACTGCATCTGGAACGAATGTGACGTTAACAAAGGGTTCTGGCAATACGTGGACATTCACGATGCCTGGTGAAAATGTGACGATAAAGCCGGTGTTTGCAAAGGATACTTATACAATTGCTTACAAAACAGCTGCCGGTGGTACAGCTACGGGTGTAACATCGGCGAAAGTAGGGAATACTGTTACCGTGACGGCCTCACCTTTAAACAGCACCTATCTTTTAAAGGATATTAGTGTTGTCTCTTCTGAAAATGTGACTGTGGATGTAACAAGTGTAAAATGGTATAATAATACGGCAGCATTCATTATGCCGTTTGGTAATGTGACGGTTACGCCTAGTTTTACGAGTGATTTGAGTGCAAATAGTGGCCTCTATATAAATATGCCGACGACAGGAACCGTAAATGCGAGCATCCCGGCCGGGGTTAAGTCGTTCAAGGTGTATGACGATGGCGGAAACTCCAAAAATTACAGCAAAAGCAGCAACGGTACGCTTGTTCTGACAGCCCCGACGGGCTATGTGTTCGAGTTGACGGGCAACGTAAATACCGGTTACACGAGCAGTACCTGCGCTACCGAATCTTACTATATCTGCAATTCATATACCTATACCTGCAATACTAATGACAACCTAAGCGTCTATGACGGTTCCAGCACTTCGGCGACCGCGCTAGTGTCCGCGAAAACCGGCTGTACGTCTTCCAATGGCCCGTCGAGCAGCTCGCTGGGCAGGATTGTTAGTCGTGGCAATACCATGACGCTCAACTTCAAGTCTAATGCAACAGGATATGCCTCCGCCGGTCTCGACCTGACCGTGAAATTGGTCAAACTCGCCCTGGACTTGGCCGATGATGGTAACGGTAACAAGTATGTGGATATGGTCGCCAAGCACAAGGCTACACTGACCATTCCGGATGGCGTGACAACGTTCAATATATATGACGATGGTGGCAAGAGCGGAAGCTACATGAAGGGGGTCAACGATACGCTCGTGCTGACGGCTCCGTCTGGCTATATCCTCCAGCTGACGGGCAACGTAAATACCGGCTACACGAACAGTACCTGTGCAACCGAATCTTACTATATCTGCTCTTCATATACCTATACCTGCAACGCGAACGACAACCTTAGCGTCTATGACGGTTCGAGTACGACAGCAACATCGTTGCTTTCAAATAAGACTAGTAACTGTACGACTTCGAGTGGACCGTCAAACACATCGCTGGACCGACTTCAGAGCAGTGGGCAGAGCATGACACTTGTTTTCAAGTCTAGTGCAACAGGTTATTCCTCATCAGGCCTCGATTTGACTGTAAAACTCGTTAAATTCGCTGTTGCTATCAATTCTGCTACAGGTGGCACTATAGTTAGCAGCAAGTATTCTGCGATTACAAATGATGTTATTTCCTTAACGGCAACACCTAAGAGCGGTTACATGCTAAAGGGTGTCTCTGTTAAGGATGCTTTGAACAATGTTGTTCCGGCTACGAAATACTCATTTGCAAACGCCATGTTTACCATGCCTTCAAGTGACGTGACTGTTATACCATCATGGACATCGACATTCACAGCGGATGGCGGCCTTTATCTCGATTTAGCTCGCAATAAAAAGGTTGAGGTGAATATTCCGACTGGAGTCAAATCGTTTAAGGTTTATGATAATGGAGGCAAGGATGGTAAATATGCCAACTCTAGTAGAGACACTTTGGTGCTCAAGGCTCCTGCAGGTTATCATCTGAAGGTGAGCGGAAATGTAAAGACGGAGAAGGGGTACGATTCGCTCTACATTTTTGATGGCAACAACACCTCTGCAACGAAATTGTTGTCAGCTTCTGGTCCTGCGACATCAAATTCTTCAAATAGTTATATGGGCTTTTCAACTTACAGTACTTCCGGTGAATATATGACTATTCGCTTTAGGTCTGATGGTGTTGGTAACTATGATGGTCTCGACCTTACTGTGACACTTGAACAGTTGAATTACACGATTACCAGGGCTTCTGTTACAGGTGGAACGCTTTACGGCAAGGACAAGGACACGCTTGGCGCCGAAGTTTATTTGACTGGTTCAGACTTGTTGAGCAACGTGAGTGTTGTGGATAAGGATAATAAATCAGTTAAGGTGACTACTTATACATTTGACCGTGCACGGTTCACTATGCCTGCAAGTAACGTGACTGTAACTCCGACGTGGGCTACTGATTTCACGGCAGAGGGCGGCCTCCATCTCGATATGCAGAAAAACATGAAATGGGATTTGGATATTCCAATCAAAGTCAAGTCTTTTAATTTGTATGATAATGGTGGCTTGAGTGGTATTTATGAACATTTCAGTAATGACACTTTGATTCTTAATGCTCCTACGGGCTTCTATCTAGCCGTGACAGGTTCTGTTACACTAGAAAAGGGTTATGATTCTCTTTACATTTTTGATGGGACTAATACTTCTGCTGCTAAGTTGTTTGGTTCGACAAGTACAACAACGAATACTAAAACTGATATTGGAACCATTACTAGTTCTGGTCGCAGTCTCACATTCTATTTCAAGTCGGATGGCTCAACTCAGTATTCGGGGCTCAACTTGGTGGTCTCAGTTGAACCGATTACCTACGGTATTTCAATTGCCAATGCTGCAAATGGGCGAGTTTCGAGTGACAAAACCAAGGCTGCTAAGGATTCAATTGTCAATCTGTCTTGGGTCTATACGACGGGGTATTTGATCAGGGATATTGATGTCAAGGATGCTTCCGAAAACAAGATTGTTGTCAATGGAGGCTGGTATTCGGGTGCCAAGGCAAGCTTCACAATGCCTGGAAGTCCTGTCATTGTTACCCCGACCTTTACTAATAACTTGACTGCCGAAGGCGATAATGGCCTCTACATCAATATGCCGAAGACCGGAACGGTCAATGCGACTATCCCGAATAAGGTGACTTCGTTCAAGGTGTATGATGACGGCGGTGCATCGGGTCTTTACAGCAATGGTTGTAATGGAACGCTTGTGCTTAATGCTCCGGAGGGCTATCTGTTGCAGCTAAGTGGAAGTGTTACTACTGAAAATCCGAATTCTTCGGGAACAATCTATGATTACCTGGATGTTTATGATGGTGCCGATAATACTGCGACCAAGTTGGTGAACAAGAAGACGGGCTCTACAACCATATCAGCTGTTCGCAGTTCTAGCCGCAATTTGACGTTGCTTTTCCATTCTGATGGCGGTGGTGTGAGTAAAGGCCTTGACTTGACGGTGACTCTTATCCGTTTGGGTGTAGAAATTGCCGAAGTCACGGGCGGTTCCATGACTAGTGATAAGGATGTCGCCTCTCCGGGTGAAACGGTTACTTTGACGGCTACGCCGGATGAAGGCTATCTGTTTGATGGCGTGTCTGTTGAGGATAAAGATGGAAATGAAATTGCATTGAGTAAGGATATTCATTGGTATTCCGGTGCTTCTGAAAATGCGGTCACGTTCAACATGCCTGCAAATGCGGTGACTGTTACGCCGAAGTTCTCTGCGGTGAACAATCTTTACGTGAACATGCCGAAGAGTGGCACTACCGAAATCACTATTCCTGAAGGAGTGACTTCTTTCAAGGTTTATGACGATGGTGGCAAGGATGGCAATTACAGCAATGGTACAAATGGAACAATCAACATCACTGGTATAGGCGGCCCCTTGGTGTCTGCATTGAAAGTGTCCGGTACGGTGGCTTCCCGTGAAGGTGATGGTCTGTCTATGAGTGCCCATATAATGATTGTTGGTAAAGAGTTCTATCGGTATGAAGGATCCTCTGATGGAAAATCTGTGGATATTGGTGAATTCACAAATTCATCGCTTTTGATGATTCAATTCCAGTCGGATGCCTCTGGTAACGCCGCCGGTTTGGATTTGACTGTTTCGACGGTTCCTGCAGAATACAAGACGGGTGGTGTTGTCAATGTTATGTATAATGATGGCGGCATGTGGACCGATGGTGATCTGAAATACAAGAAAATAGGGTACTTTAACACTGAATACAAGGACGATGTTCCTGTCTATATCAACAAAGACATTGATGTCGATACTGTTGTTTACGGCCGCGAGTTCCCGAAAGGCGCTTACTCGACAATGATGTTGCCATTTGATGTGAATACTGCGAACATCGAAGGTCCTGATGCCGTGCTCCGTTATAATGGTATTAAAGATAATTCTTCTATCAGGATGAAGGTCGTGTGGGCTACAAATGAGTGGGCGCTCGCAAACGGCATTACGGGTAAGAGCTATGCTCATACCGACTTGGATGCGAATACACCGTACTTGGTGCAGATGAAGAAGGATTCTCTCAAAGTCAAGGGACCTGTGACGCTCAGGAAGACTACTGATCCTGATGTTACGATTGACAACTGGACGTTCCGCGGAACATTGCAGTACAAGAAATGGATAAAGGGTGATCCGGAACTGGGTTACGCCTACGGCTTTGCAGCAAGTGCTTCCGAAACAAATAATATCAAGGTGGGAGATTTCGTGAAGGTTGGCGAAGGCGCTTGGATTCGTCCGTTGCGCGCGTATCTCGTCAAGGCGGGAATCTCGGAGAAAGCGCAGCTTGCTCGTGCGAACGGCGCTTACGTGAAACGTCCGACCGTAGTGCCGGAGGAATTGCCTGAGCTCATGAGCATCGTTATTGACGGTGACGATGATAACGAAGAGCATACGACTGTCATTGGGCATTTCAATACCCGCACGGGTGAGATCAAGATGAACTATGACCGTGGTAAGTTTGACCTCAAGGGCCGCCGCGTGAATGGCGAAAAGCCGAACGCCCGCGGAGCCTACTATGGAAAGAAAGCGACAGTCCGTCGTCCTGAGCGATAGCGATATATGAAACTAGGCTCTTTAGAGCCTTAGTTGAATTAGGTTCGTAGGAGCAGGATCCAGTGCGGTAGTAGTTGCGGGGTCATCCTGAGGGCGCAAGCCTGAAGGATCCAGTGAAGTGAAAAGGAGATGCCGGCACACTACTGGCCGGCATGACAAAAAGCGAATGTCAAGTCCGCCACGTTCTAGTGCGCGGGCTTTTTTTTTACGTTGAGCTGCGGCTTCCGTTGATGATCCACTGGCACAGGGCTTCAATGCCCTCGTAGTCGGGGAGGGTCTGTATAAAGTTCTTGGATTTGCAGCGTTCATTGAAATTGCGCCAAACCATTTCGTTTTTGCCTTCGAGGCCCAGGTGTTCTTCGATGGCGCCACGGGTCCACACCCATATCCCTTGTTTGCAAAGTTTTTCGTGAATATTCCTGATGGGTTCTTGCGCTTCGGGCATGGAGGCCATCATGGCATATACTTTTGCTGCGGGAATGTTGCTGTGCTTGTTCACGGGGCGTCCGTTGACGAGTCTCAAGTGCTTTTGGAAGGCGAGTTCGCGGAACAAGTTTGAACAGAATTTAATGTCGGGGTCGTTGGCTTCTAAAAATCCGTCGCGGGTGGCGGTGGTAAATGCGTAGTCCAAATCGACGATGGCTCGCACGGGAATGTCCATTGCGGCAAGGACTTGCATGCTCTTGCGGGTGTTGCTGACGCCGCCTTGACGCACGAGCGCGCATTTGATAAGGGCGAACGATTGTCCGGTTATGCGTTCGAAAAGGGCGGGGAGTACCCGCCATTCCGTTTTTCCTTCGGTGAGCAGTACGTAGTCGGCGAACAAAAGCTCGTTGCTGTTGGACAAGCTAAACAGCATTTGCAGTTGGCTCGGTGCGTCCTTGACGACTTGGCGTACGGCATCTTCCATTCGTTTGCGCATAAATGTTCCGCGCTGCTTGTTTTTGCGGATGAGGAGCGATGTGCTTACATCTTCGCTCGTGACCATTTGTGCAGAATGTGTTGCGAATACTATCTGATAACCTTCGTTCGAAAGGTTCTTGAGCGCGACGCGGACAAGTTCTACGGCTTGCGGGTGCAAGAAAAGTTCCGGCGAATCGATCAGCAGTAGCGTGCGGCTCAGGTAATGGTTGTTGTGGTGCTTCTTGATTTCGGCGAGGTAGCGGATGAGCGCCATCTGGATTGCGCGTTGAGAGCCTGCACCCATGCGCGAGATGTCGCGTTCGAATCCGTCGTCTTCATCGACTACGTTGATTGTTGCACTTTTGAGGAATGTCTCGAGCGTCGGTACGGGAATGTCCAGCTCCACTTTGACGCTTGGAAACAGCGGTCTGAGTGCGGCGTTGACTTCTTTGTCGAACGATTTGATTTCGTCGGCCTGCCGGTCGCTTCCCGGAGAGACTAGCTCGGTGAACTGTTCGATGACTTCGCTCAGTTCGCCACCGAACTTGCGTTCGAGCGGTCTAAAGATTTCGTGCAGGAGCTTTGTGTATGCCTGGTTCCCTTCGAAGTCCCAGATGGCGATGGATTCCGGGAACATGCGGTTGAATGCCGCGATGAACTTGTCGTTGACGCGTACCCAGTCTTTGCCGTTCTTTTTCCTCAAATTGGGGGAGGTGAACGCCCAAAATTCGATGTTTCCGGGGAGTTCGCCCGGAATGCGCTGGATTTTCTTGACGCGGAGTGTCGTTCCGCAGAGAAACGGCATGAGTTCTGCCGATTTTTCTTCTCCAAGGCGGTTTAGCACCTGTTCCGTGATGCCTTCGAAGACTCCTTCGGCTTCGACGGCGTGGTTCGGGTCGTCAAAATAGGAGATATCCAGTGAAAAATTAGCAAGCAACCAACGGATTCCCATCAAAATGTTCGTCTTGCCGGCGTTGTTGTAACCAATAAGTGCGGTGAAATCACTAAGCGGAAAGGTCTCGCGCTGGATGGAGCGGAGATTCGAAATCGTAATCTTGGACAATCTAAGTGCTTGCTGTTGCATAGCTTGAAATTATAAAAACTTTTAGAAAAAAGTCTAATTTTGGCGAAATTTGGGCGAATGAAAGAAAAAAAGTGTAAATAAACACAAAAACACCTTAGCTGTTGGGGCTAAGGTGTTTCTTTTGGGGTTAGGAGGAGAACAAAGAGTTCTTGAACATAAAGGTATTTAATGTTTGGGGTAATTTGCCTTTTTTTGCATAATTCGTGTTGAAAAGTGTTGAGAACTTCTCAATGGGGTGTTGCAATTTTTCTACAATTAATATTAGGTATGCAAAAAAGAGGTTTTGTTTAGTGTCGAACTCTCAAAATGAAAATGTCTCAAGAATAATTTCTAGATTTTCCGGCATGAAGAAATATGCTGCTCCAGTTATTCTTTTTGTTTTGGCCTGTGCCTTAATTGTTTATCTCAAAGTTGATTTTTCGGGTTCGTCGTCTTCGTTCGACGTTAACCGGTACATGCAAACGCGCGCCAAGATTGATTCCTTGGAAGTGGCGTTGTGGAATGCCCAGGGCAAGGCCGATGCCCAGGTGGCTATTCGCGAGGAACTTTCCAATGCCTGGGAAGACCTTTCGGCGATGCGGACGAATTCCGCTGACGATGCGGAAACCCCTGAAGAAAATGTTGGCGGGTTCTCCGGAGGCGTTTGGCTTTGGATTATCGGCGGAACGCTTGCAGTGCTCCTTTGCTGTGTGGTTCTCGTGCTTGTGCTTATCCATCGCAAGAGAGTTGTCGAAACGCGTATGATGGAGGCTTTGGCTAAAAAATCGAGGGAAACCGGGACGATGTCTGCTATTGACGATAGCGAAACGATGGCGGCTCCGCGTGTCCATGCCCCCAAGAAATCCATTATTGACGAGGCCGAGGAATTTGCGGCCAAGCGTCGTGAAACGATGGCGGTCGAGGCGAATGCCTCGTCGGATGCTGCTGCGCCTGCTGCGGGGCCGAAGGCAGCGTTTGAAGATGAAAACGGCGTGCCTGAAAACAAGATTTTGACGTCGCCGTTTAACGGCAAGGCGATTCTCCGCCCGACGGCGAGGGAACGCATTACGTCTGCGATGCAGTCGCTTTCGGATGTGCTGCACCATGACCGTACGAAGGTGAAATCGGCGTCGGAACAAAACCCACCGAGACCCGAAGTCGCGGCGACTGCTGTTGGGGCGCATCCTCTCGAGATGAACCGCTTTGACCGTGAATCGTCGGTGAACAGCAAGATTTTGCAGATGTCCCGTAGAGGGTTCCCGGCTTCGGCAATCGCTTCGAAGTTGAAGATTCCTCAGGCTAAGGTCGAAGCTGTTATCAAGGAAGCAGTCGAAGCGGGTAACTGATGCGTTACCGCTTTCGTTGCGAATATCTAGGCAGCGCTTTTTACGGCTGGCAAGAACAGAACTGCGGGGGCAAGCTCCGTTTTGTTACGGTGCAATCGACGCTTGAAGAGGCGTTGTCTGTGGCGTTGCGTACGCCCATCCGCGTGACGGGGTCGGGCCGGACGGATACGGGGGTGCATGCCCGTGGGCAATGCGTCCATTTTGATTTTGATGGCGAACTTGATCCGGTGAAGGTTGTCCGTTCTGTGAACGGCCTTACAAAGCGGCTTATCCGCATTCGCGATTTGGAACCGTGTGCGCCTGATTTTAACGCCCGTTATGACGCCATCTTACGTTATTACCAGTACACTATTTTTACGCGACCGGTGGCGTTGATGCGCGACTTTGGCTGGGAATGCGGCTCGTTGAACCTCGACATCGAGGCGATGGGGCGCGAGGCCGAGTCTTTCCTTGGCGAACACGACTTTATCGATTTTTGCATTCCGCGTAACGATGGAAAATCGACACTTTGTACGTTGAGCGAGTTCCGTCTGGAGCGCTTGAACGACTGGAGCTGCATGTTCCACATCAAGGGGAACCGTTTTTTGCACCGCCAAGTGCGGGCGATGGTCGGGACGCTATTTGACGTGGGAAGGGGCCGTTATCCTGAGGGTACGGTCAACCAGATTTTTGCAAAGCAATTCAAGGGCGAACGCACGTGGGCGCCCCCGCAGGGGCTCGTGCTAGAGAACGTGGAATATAGGGATTATTGACGAAGCCGCTATTGCCTGATCGCGTCGAGCATTTCCTTGACGGCGCGTTCCATGCCGACGAGAGCGGCGCGGCTCACGATGCTGTGTCCGATGATGATTTCATCGATGCCGTCGATTTGTGCTACGGCTTCAACGTTCCTGTAGTTGAGTCCGCGGCCGGCGAAAACGTTCAGTCCGTACTTGTGGGCGAGAACGGTCATGTCCTGCAGTGCGGAGATTTCGCGGTCGACTTCTTCGCGGCTGCCGAGTTCGAACGCTGTCGCGTACTTGCCCGTGTTGAATTCGACGTAGCTTGCACCGACTTTCTTTGCGGCTTTAACTTGTTCTGTTTCGGCATCAATGAAAACGCTTACCAAGATGTCGTTGTTCCGAAGTGTCATGATGTACTTGGAGAGCTCGTCGATTTTAGCGGAGACGTTCAGTCCGTCTTCCGTCGAAAGTTCGGTGTGGACTTCCGGGACGAGTGTCACCATGTCCGGTTGGCGGTTGATGGCGAATTGCAGCATAGCTTGCGTCGGGGCCATTTCAAGATTCAACTTTGTCGTAACTGTTCCGCGAAGGAGCCTGATGTCGCGGTCCTGGATGTGGCGCTTGTCTTCACGGAGGTGTGCTGCGATTCCGTTGCATCCGGCGAGTTCTGCAATCATGGCTGCAGCGACGGGATCGGGTTCCTTGCCTTTACGGGCTTCACGGATAGTCGCAATGTGATCTACATTTACACCGAGTTTGATAGACATAGGCTCTCCTATTTAGAATTGAATAACGTGGACAAGTCAACGATGGACGTACCTTGCTTGGCTGCCTTTGTGGCTATGTCCTCAATTTTAGACAAATTTTGTTCCGTCAGTGGAAGTATCATTACAGATGTTCCACTTTTGGGGGCTTCCCTGAGTTTTTGGTGGACGTAATCCTCAACGGAGCTGTTGTCCGGGTTGTACGGGAATGCAATTTTACAAGTGATGTTGAAGTCCTTGCAGGTCTGCGGAACGACGGTGCGTTCTTCCATCGACAGGTCCAGGAACCACATATCGTTTTTTTCAGAGGGCTTCATGATGGCCTGCAAAAGCTGCCTGTGCTTGACGGCCTGTTCGCCGTAACGCGTCGCGATTCCTGTTGCGCTGGGGAGCACTTCTTTTGCATCCTTGATAGTTTCTTCGATTTGTTCCTCGGTATGGTGGATGCGGAGCGGACGCAGCTTGTTGTGGACCTTGTTTAATTTGGTGGATTCCATCGCTAGCCACAGGACAATTTCCTTGTTCTTTATTTTGTCCAAATCCTTGTAGAAACTTTCGTTTAAGCCGAAGGGCGGGATTAGGAGATCGAATGGGAAATTCAAGGTGTTCAGCTTATGGATGATGTCTGGCGTGAGGCCTGTTGTCTGGAACGCTATTGACATGAGCGAAGCGTTCTTCATGAAAATGTTTTCTGAAACTTGGAGCGTCAGATGGAGCGAATCGCCTGATGGGGTCAAAACATCAACCTTGGCGGATTGGTAAGAATTCGGGTTGTCGTTGAGTTCTTCCATGAAAAGGACTGTACCGCCGCGCCTTTGGATAAATTTCTGCGCTTGCATCAAATAGACGACGATGGTCTTTCCTCGAGCGAGAGTCCAGATGGTGCGCTTGGAACGTTTGGAATAGCTGGATGAGATTATCTTCATCTCTTTTTGCAACGCTGTTTCGAAGGGGAGCGTGTCCAGTTCCGTTATAGTATTTTCTTGTTCTCGAACGCCTACAGTTTCTTCGACTTCTTCGATAATCTGTTTCGCTTCTTTTTGGTTGTTCAAAAAATAGGCCAGACCGGCAAAAATCCCCGATGCTAAAAAAAGAGCGACAATGTGTTTAAGCTTAATCATTACGCCTGTAAATATAACTACATTGAGCCCATGCCTATTCTGTTTGCACTTGTTGGAGCCACCGGTGTTGGCAAGTCTCGCCTTTCACTGGAACTGGCGGAACGCTTTGACGCCGAAATTGTCGGAGTGGATTCGCGCCAGATATACAAAGGCTTCAAAATTGGAACGGCCCAGCCTTCATTAACGGATATGGCACGGGTAAAGCACCATCAGGTTGATTTTCTTGACCCGCGCATGGTTTATTCTGCCGGTGATTTCTGTGCGAACGTGAAGAAACTCCTCGTCGAGAATCCGAATCAGAATTACATCCTGGTTGGCGGAACGGGACTTTATCTTCAATCTCTGATGCTTGGACTTCCGCAGATTCCGAAAATTGACGAGTCGATGCGCAAGTCGTTCGAAGACGATGCCGCTAAATTTGGAAGTAAGAGTTTGTACGAAAAAGCGAAGGCGGCAGACCCTGAGGCAATGGAAAAAGTCGAAGAGAACAATGTCCAGCGCATCATCCGCATTCTAGAAGTTTATCAGCTGACGGGGCGCAAGCTCTCGGACTGGCAAAAGGAACGTGTGGGCGGAATAGGGACGTTGCCCGTATTTTGGCTTGACCGCAGCCGTGAAAATCTTTATGCGCGAATCGATGCGCGTGTGGACCAGATGATGGCGGATGGCTGGCTTGACGAAATCCATGAGCTTGCGAAAACGGTGCCGTTGGATGCTCCGGCGTGGCAGAGTCTTGGCTATAGAGAACTTTTATCTGCAAAAGACGGCGCTCAAGTACAAACTGTTCTTGAAGATGTTAAGCGCAAGACGCGTAATTACGCCAAAAGGCAGCTGACATGGTTCCGTTGGCAGGTAAAATCGACCGTTTTTGACTTGGATTCCTGCCCGAATCCGCTAGAATGTATTTGTAATCTGCTCGAAATGGCATAAAAAAGCGTGCTGAAAACGCCGTTGATTCAAAAAATGGTGAACAGAATGTGAAATTACGGTGTTGAACTGGCAGACAAGCCGTTTTTATTGAAAAAAAGCAAAAAAAAAGATTTTTTTTCGCGATTACCCCTTGCAAAGATTCCTGAAAATTCTATAATTGGCGCCGTTCCTGAGAGACGAGGTCGAAACGAAGAAACGAAAGCCGAAGCGAACAGGACGGAAGCCCGCGAGACTTCCGGGAAGATTGAAGGAATCGGAGATGTGCTTAGTGACGGCCCAAGAAAATTTCTTGGAAGTCAAATTTACGGAAAACAGGACAGACTATTTTAAAATCAATGAAGAGTTTGATCCTGGCTCAGAACGAACGCTGGTGGCGTGTCTTATACATGCAAGTCGAGCGAGGCAGCAATGCCGAGCGGCGAACGGGTGAGTAACGCGTAAGCAATCTGCCCCGTATCAGGAAATACCCGTGCCAACGCGCGGTTAATGTCCAGGAGAGTGGGAGCCTGCATGGGCTCTTGACTAGAGATTTATCGGTACGGGATGAGCTTGCGTCCGATTAGCTAGTTGGCGGGGCAACGGCCCACCAAGGCGACGATCGGTAGCCGGCCTGAGAGGGTGATCGGCCACATTGGGACTGAGATACGGCCCAGACTCCTACGGGAG
>JAEEGG010011334.1_pt1 | contig 19469 bp, 8 predicted proteins | sample 9134161 | NCBI WGS metagenome assembly JAEEGG01 (sample SAMN16246543, study PRJNA631951) | gut metagenome | biome: gut microbiome; feature: rumen; material: CR-attached | host: Bos | place: Iran: Karaj | collected 2018-10 | reverse complement strand
CGCGCGGTGACAGGGCCTCGGGGGCTATGTCTTCCGTGGAAGTGGCGCTGCCCAGCTGGCGGTGTAGCTTCTCACGGTTCTCCAGCAGGGACTTGATGAGGGCCATCAGATAGGCCGGCTGGAAGGGCTTGGTCACATAGGCATCGGCACCCATATCCAGGCCTTCCACCTGGTTCTCCACAGCCACCTTGGCGGTAACCAGCACCACGGGGACGTGGCTGAGCTGGAGGTCGGCCTTGATGCGGCGGCAAACCTCATAGCCGTCCATTCCGGGCATCACCACGTCGGAGATGATGAGGTCGGGGGCGTCTTCGGCCATTCCCTTGAGGGCGCTTTCGCCGTCGTAGTACAGGCTCACCTTGTACTGAGGCTTGAGCATCACCTTGAGGTAGTTGGCAATATCGATGTCGTCGTCAATGACCACCACGTGCTTCTTGTTCTCTTCTTCCTCCGCATTCTCGTCCGTAATGTCCTGGGCCAGCTGATGGGTCTGGAGCAGCGGTGCCTGGGTGGTGCGCTCCTCCTCCGTGTAGGAGGCTTCGTTCACGGGAATGGCCATGGAGAACAGGGCTCCGCCTTCGGGCCGGTTCCAGGCCTTGATGTAGCCGTGGTGCAGGGCACACAGCACGCGGGCATAATACAGGCCGATTCCGGAGCCATAGGACTTCTTACCGGCTTCGGACTGATAGTAGCGCTCGAAAATCTTTTCCAGTTGGTCTTCCGGGATACCGGGCCCGCTGTCTGCCACGCTGATACAGGCCCACTGGGTATCCTGGTCGGCCTCTGTGAGGGGGAAGCGGCGCAGGGCATCGGCCCGGCTCAGGACGTCGAAGGAGAGGGAGACGCGGCCGCCGGCAGGGGTGAACTTGAGGGAGTTGGACAGCAGGTTCATCACTATCTTCTGCACCTTGTCTGCGTCTACCCACATGGTGAAGGGTTCTTCCAGGCCATAGGTGTTGAGTTCTATGCCCTTGGTTTTGGCGTTGAAGCCAAAGAGTTCGGCCGTATCCTTGAGGGGCTGTACAATATCCATCTGGGCCACCTTCATCTGAAGCTTGCTGTTGCCAATGCGGTTGAAGTCCAGCAGTTGGTTCACCAGCGACAGCAGCCAGGTGGCGTTGCGGCGGATGATGTCAATGAGTTTCTTATCCGGACCCTGGATGGATTCTGAGTCGGAGAGCTGCTGGGCGGGGCCGGCAATCATTGTGAGCGGGGTACGGAACTCGTGTGCCACGTTGGCAAAGTAGTTCTGCTGGATCTTGTTGAGTTCCTTTTCGGCCTTTTGGGCTTCTTCGGCCTTTTCCCTTTCGCGGCGGACTTGCCAGATGCGGCGGGCGGCTTCCTTGCGGACGCGGCGGATGTGCCGGACGAAGGTAAAGGCTACGGCCAGCAGGAAGAGGCCTAGCAGACACCAGACCAGGGTTGCCCATCCGCTGCGGTACCACGGCGGCAGCACACGGATGTTGAGGGATTCTTCTGTGGCGGTGATGCTCTGGCTGGCGTTGGCTATGCGCACGCGGAACTTGTACTTGCCCGGAGGCAGGTTAGAGAAGTACACGCTGTGCTGGGTGTTAATGCGAACCCAGTCTTTGTCAAAGCCTTCCAGCTTGTAGGCGTAGCGGATTTGCTCAAAGTCGCTGTACTCGAGGGCGCAGAACGTGATGCTGAAGGCGTTGTGGTTGTTGCGGATGGTGATGTCCGGCTTGGCGGCCAGGATTTTGTCAATGGGACCGTCTTCGCAGGGCCGAACCATCTGGTTGTGGATGCTCAGGTACTCGAAGGCCAGGGGAACGGTGCGTTTGGCCGGGGCATCCAGCGGGTGGAACCACGTGAGACCGTGGGTGCCGCCAAATACCAGCGTGCCGTCGGGCAGGATGCAGGAGGCGCGGTCGCTGTATTGGTCTCCTCCGGTGCCGTCTTCCTTCATATAAGAGCGGAAGCGGCCGTTGGTGCGGTCGTATTTGGCCAGGCCGTCCATGGTGGAGACCCAGATGTTGCCCTGGAGGTCTTCTTCGATGGAAGTGACATCCAGGCAGGGGAGGCCTTCTACGGCGTGTTTGTGGTTGGTGTCGTAGTCGTTTTTGATGAGGCCGTTGGTGATGGTGCCCAGCCACATATCTCCGGTGCTGTCCTTGAAGAGCTTGTTGGGGATGAGCACGGAGCGGCGCACGGCATCTTTGTATTCATCCTCAGTGATGGGGATGTTCTTGACGTCCAAGGTGTAGGTGTTCACCTCCATGGGCAGATTGTTGAAACTGGCCACTATGAGGCGTCCGGGCTCCTTCATCGCCATATCGGCCACATACGTCCACTGATCTCCAAGACTCACGTACTTCTGCTCCTTGGTGTTCTTGTTGTAGCGGATGAGGTTCTGGCTGTAGTTTCCCACCCAGATATAGCCTTGGTCGTCCTGGGTGATGGCCATGGGGGAGTACACGAAGAAGGCGTCAGAAGCAACCAGTTGCTTTCCGTTCCAGCGGCAGCGGATGACACGCATTTTTTCCGTGAAAACCAGCCAAAGATCACCGTCCGTGTCGCAGAAAATGCGGCTTACACGGATGTAGCCCAGGCTGTTGTCCTGGATAAAGCGCTCCAAAGGGATCTGTTCCAGTTTGCGGGTTTCCAGATCGTAGCGCCAGAGGCCGTCCATAAGGGTGCTGATCCAGAGGTTGCCGTCCTGGTCGGGGCAAAGGGCCGTGACGGTCTTGTCCTCAAATTCCTTTACCAGCGGCTTGTTACTGCTGAACAGGTTCTTGGTATGGTAGGAAACGCTGTAGCCCTTGTCCGTGGTGCCCATCCAGAGGTTCTCCCGGCTGTCGCGGAAAAGGGTGCGGATTTCTGCGTCGGGCATTTCGTACGGGAAATCATCGTCGGTCTGGAAGATAACTCGGTTCAGGCTTTTCTGATAGAGGAAAAAGCCGTGGCCGATGGTGCCCAGCAGCATATTGCCGGGGTCCAGGGCGTAGAGTTGGTCGATATCGCCGTCCATCAGGCGCTTCTCGGCCTGGATGGAGGAGGGAAGGGGCTGCCACGTGGCATCTTCGGCCCTTAAAATTCCCAAGTCTCCCATACCGGACAGCCAGATGGTGCCGTCTTTGCCGTCTGCTATGTGGTATGCCTGGAAGGGGATGCGGGTGGTGCTCAGGAGGGAATAGTCCTCTGCGCTGTAGCAGTTGAGGGCCCAGCCGCCGGCGGTGATGACCCAGAGGCGGTCCTGGGCATCCAGGCACACAGCTTGGGCACCGAAGGCGTTCATATTCCGGATGGCCGGTCTAATGACGTTCTGGCCCTCATTATAGGTTAACAGGTTGGTTCCGTTGGAAAAGAGCAGCTTGCCGCTGCGGGTTTCCATAATCTGGTTGAGGTTGATGTTGGCGTCTTCGATGGGGACGCGGACAAAGACTCCCTCCATTGTGGAGACGGCGGCGCCGCCCACGGCCGTTACCCATACGGTGCCGTTGGAGGCGGGGTGGAGGGCGTAGATCTGATTGTCTGGAAGACCCAGGGTGTCGTCCGTGCAGAAGAATTGGACGAATTCATGGCCGTCAAAGCGGTTGAGGCCTCGCTGGGTGCCCATCCAGATGAACCCCCCGGCGTCTTCCGTGATGCAGTTGACACGCTGGTTGGACAGGCGGTTGGACACCACGATGCTGCCTTCTTCAGGTACGGGGACTTCTCCTCCGTTATATTCACAGGCGCTCAGCGCCAGAAGACCCAAAAATAGGGGGATAAATTTGCGATTCATAGGGGCAAATATAAGCATTTTGAACAGTAGAAAAAACAATTGAAAATGCGAAAAAGTTTGTGTTCGTGCTTTTTTCCACCTTTGCATACCCAAACCAACCAAGCCATGACACTGAAACTAACCTTAACCCTTATGGCAGCCGCTCTTCTGATGGTCTCCTGTGGACAGCCCGTCCAAAGGAATTCGTCCCAGTGTGCTTCCAGTCTTGAGACTTCTGCAAAGGCTTCTACTGTCAATACCGTATCCGGTCCCGTGGCCGGCTACATTGACGATGGCGTGTACATTTATAAAGGTATCCCTTACGGCCAGGCCCAGCGCTTCATGCCCGCAACGGATCCCGAACCTTGGAAAGAGGTGCGGGCCAGCCGTTCGTACGGCCCCGTGAGTCCCCATCCGGACCGTGCGGGCTGGAGAGACGACAACCAGGCCTTTACTATGCACTGGGACGACGGCTATCCCGGTGAGGACTGCCTTCGCGTGAATGTGTGGACCTCCAGCATCAAGGCGGGCAGCAAACTTCCTGTGATGGTGTGGCTGCACGGCGGCGGCTTCAGCGAGGGTTCCTCGCAAGAGCAGGCCGGCTACGACGGCACCAACCTGGCCCGTGACCACGGCGTGGTGGTGGTTTCCCTGAACCACCGGCTCAACGCCCTGGGTTTCCTGGACCTGAGCGGTTATGGCGCCAAGTACGCCCATTCCGGTAATGTGGGTATGCTGGATATTGTCAAGGCCCTGGAATGGGTTAAGAAGAATATCGCCAACTTTGGCGGTGACCCTGCCAATGTGACCATCTTTGGTCAGAGCGGTGGTGGCGGCAAGGTGAGCACCCTCATGGCTATGCCGGCCGCCAAGGGTCTCTTCCACAAGGCCATTGTGCAGAGCGGTTCCATCACCAACCTCATGAGCCCCAAGTATTCCCGCCGCATTGGTGCGGCTACCGTTGCCAACCTGGGCATTTCTCCCGCCAAGATTGACGAGATTGCGTCCGTCCCTTACGAGAATCTGTATGCGGCTTACCGCAAGGCCGTACAGGACGTGACGGCCGAGGCCCGCCAGGACGGAGCCCTGCCAGAGAGCCTCCTTGACCAGCTTCTCTTTGGCCAGTGTCCCGTGGTGGATGGTGAGGATATCCCGGCCCAACCTTCCTCTCCGGAGGGATTGGCCCTTTCCAAGGAGGTGCCTGTTATCATCGGCACGGTTTATCATGAATTCACCAGGGATATGGAAGACCCTATTTTCAAGCCCCTGGCCCTCAAGCAGGCTGCAGACCGTCTGGCTGCCGGTTGCGCGCCCATTTATTTCTATCAGTTTACCTGGGAGTCTCCGGTTCTGGACGGAGCACTTGGCAGCACTCACTGCATAGAAATTCCGTTTGTCTTTGACAACGTGCTTCTGCACCGCACCTTTACCGGCGGGGGAGAGGACGCCATTGAACTGGGACACCGCGTAAGTGCCCTCTGGACTTCTTTCGCCAGGGACGGAAAGCCCCAGGCCGAAGGAATCCCCGAGTGGCAGCCCTGGCCTTATACTATGAAAATTAATATTGAAAGTACTATAGTAAAATGAAAAGGAAACTGATTTTTCTGGCTGCAGCGCTGGCTGTTCTGACTGCCTGTGGCACTTCTTCTACTAAAGACAACGATCCGTGGGGAAATATCGATCCCGCAGATGCTGCCAAGCAGTCTAGTACCGGCGAAGGCGTTATCAAGAGCAACGCCATGAACAGGGAGATGACCTATTCTATCTGGCTCCCTGCCGGCTATGACAAAACCAAGAAGTATCCCTTCCTTTATTTGCTGCACGGTTATGAAGACGCCAACCAGAGCGCCCGTCACGACCGTTGCTGGCTGGATAAGGGCAATGCCGCCTATCTGGCAGATAGTTATCAGAAAAAAGGTGGCGTGCCTATGGTTATTATCATGCCCAACGGCCTGGATAAGTTCTATGTGAGCGATGGCTACGAAAAGTATTTTGAAGAAGAACTGGTTCCCGAAGTGGAAAAGAAATTCAATGGCAATGGTAAAAGGGCTATCGCCGGTTTGTCCATGGGCGGTTTCGGAACCTTTTATCACGCTATCAAATATCATGAAAAGTTCCTGTACGCCTATGCTATGAGCCCGGCCACCAATTATACCTGGGGTAATCCTCAGATTATTATGGCCGATCTTTTTGCCCAGCAGGACAAGACGGTTTTCCCTAAGTTCTCCATTGAGGTGGGTACGGAAGATTTTACTGTTAGCAATGCAGACTCCAAGGCTCTTTACAATAAGATGGAACAGGCGGGGATTAAATGCGAGTACATTTCCCGCGCCGGAACGCACAATTGGGAGTTCTGGCAGGAATGTCTTCCCAAAGCTTTGGATAAAGTGGGCCAATCGTTCAAATAGAAAAACAATTGAACAAGCGAGAATGTGTTCCAGTTTAATTGTTTTTACATTTGCATCAATAATTAGACACTAATTTAACCAACCAAATAATTAATTCATCAATGAAACGAATTCTTACTTCCATTGCCCTTTGCCTGGCCGTTGCCGGTGCAATGCAGGCACAGGAACTGGCCAACTTCTCTTTTGGCCGTGGCATGAAACCCATCGTTTCCCCTGAGATTAAGAACGACAGCGTAACCTTCCGCCTCAAGGCAGACTACGCCACTGTTGTTAAGCTCAGCGGCTCGTGGATGGAGAACCCCTGGACGGGCACCATCGACATGAAACGTGGAGAAAACAATGTCTGGTCTGTGCAGATTCCTCTGCCCTCTCCTGAAATCTACACCTATAACTTTGTAGTAGATGGTGTAAACGTCAACGATCCTCAGAACATCCTCGTTCAGCGTGACGGCACCCGTTTCCTCCCCATGCTCCTGGTTCCCGGCGAGCGTACGGAAAACTACGGTGAGGCCAAGCTCCAGCACGGCACCGTGAGCCACCCCTGGTATCACAGTGAGATCCTGGGCATGGACCGTCGTCTGACCGTTTACACTCCTTACGGTTACGAGAACAACCCCAAGAAGAAGTATCCTGTGCTTTACCTCCTGCATGGCGCCGGTGGTGACGAAGAAGCCTGGAGCTCCATGGGTCGTGCCGCCCAGATTCTGGACAACCTTATTGAAAAGGGTCTGGCCGAGCCTATGATTGTTGTGATGCCCAACGGTAACGCCAACCAGGCTGCCGCCCGCACCCTCAACATCCCCGAGAAGCAGATGAACTGGGACCGCAACGCTCTTCAGAACATGAGCGAGGCCGAGCGTAGCAAACTCATGAACGGTTACGTCCGCAGCCTTTGCGAGGAAATCGTTCCCTTCATCGAGAAGAACTTCCGCGCCATTGCCAAGCCCTCTTCCCGTGCTATCGCCGGTCTGTCCATGGGTGGCGGTCACACCATTACCGCTTCCATCCTCTATCCGGAGATGTTTGACTATATCTGCCCCCTGTCCGCTGCCGGTTCCGCTACCCCCGAGCAGATCGCTACCCTCAAGAAGGCTGGCGTAAAGCTCTACTTCCTGGCTTGCGGCAACACCGACTTCCTGTTCCAGGGTGCCGAGGATATGCACAAGAAGCTCACCGAGCAGGGCCTGCAGCACGAGTACTTCGTGTCCGATGGCGGTCACGTATGGGCCAACTGGCGTCTGTATCTGAACACCTTTGCTCAGAAACTCTTCAAGTAGCAATTACTACCAAACTTAATAACTAACCAACATGAGAAAAAGCAACTTGCTCATGCGTGCAACGTCTCTGGTGCTGGGGATTCTCCTCAGTGCCACGGCGTTGTTGGCGCAGAACACCATCAAGGTGACCGGTACGGTCACGGATGCGCAGAAGGAACCGATTGTCGGTGCATCTATCATGCAGCAGGGCACTACCAATGGTACTGCCACCGACGTAGACGGTAACTTCGAACTCACAGTTCCCGAGGGCACCATCCTCGAATTCTCCTCCATCGGTTTTGAAACCCGTACGCTCCACGCTACTGCCAAGATGAATGTCATTCTGGTAGAAGACTCCGAGCTCTTGAACGAGACCGTGGTTGTGGGTTACGGTGTCCAAAAGAAAGAATCCCTCACGGGCGCCATCACCCAGATCCGTTCAGAGGACATCGCCGCCACCAAGACGGCAGACGGTGTGGCCGCCCTCCAGGGTAAGATCCCGGGCCTCCTCATCACCCAGAACAGCGGTAAGCCCGGTGCCTTTGCCTCCGAGATCAACCTCCGTGGCTTCGGTACCCCTATGGTTGTTGTGGATGGTGTGGTCCGTAGTACCACCCGTACCCGTAAGTCCACCTCCTGGAACCAGAACCCTAACAACGTTGAGTCTTACACCGACCTCTCCGTTCTCCAGGAACTGAATCCTGAAGATATCGAGAGCATCTCCGTTTTGAAGGACGCTTCCGCTACCATTTACGGTCTGGGTGCCCAGAACGGTGTGATCCTCATCACCACCAAGAAGGGCCAGGTTAGAAAACCTTCCGTAAACTTCTCAACCAATATTAGCTTTGCCGTTCCCGTGGTTCCCCGTCAGGTAGAAAGCTGGCCTTCCTTCATGAAGTGGGAAAACGCCATGTCCGACGTAGGTAAGATGGGTCACCGCTGGGCCGATGCTCAGATTGCCGCTTACGAAAACGGAGATCCCACTTGGGTTGATGCCCAGGGCAAGACCCACGAGACCATTTACACCGACTGGTACAACGAGATTTATCGCAAGTTCGCTGTGAACAAGCAGTTCAATCTGTCCATCACCGGCGGTACCGATACTGTTAATTACTACTTCGGTGGTAGCTACGCAGATGATAACCCTATCCTGAAGGGTGACGCCTATGGTTACAAGCGTTACAGTTTCAATGGTAACGTTTCCGTGAAGCTTCTCCCGGAACTCACCATGCGTTATACCACCAGCTTCCGTCAGAGTTCCAACCTTGGTATGGGTGACTTTGACCTGGACTGGAACATTTTCTTCTATATTTATCAGTCCAACCCTACCGTGGGTGTTCATCCTAAGAACAATCCCAATCATTATACGGATGTGGAAGAGCACCTCAATCCTGTGGCCCTCCTGGATCCCGAAGTTACCGGTTACACCAAGACCGACCGCAAGGACTTCTCCAACACCATTGACTTTACTTATGATGCTCCTTTCCTGAAGGGCCTCAAGTTCCAGGCTACCGGTGCTTATGACTTTGGTCGCAGCAAGCAGCGTACTCTGGTGAAGAGCTTTATGCTCTACAGTTATGAGGATGACCAGCCTGCATATAAGTGGGCTGAAGCTCGTAACGAGACCGAATATGCCGAGATGTGGAACGACAATACCCGCGTGTATGGTCGTATCCAGGCCTTGTTCGATCGCCAGTTTGGTGGCGCTCACAATGTGTCCGCCATGCTCGGTGCCGAGCTCACCAGCATCACCAACGCCATGATTGGTGCCTCCCGTTATTATGGCCCCAGCAAGGACCAGTTCCTCTATACGCACGATGTTATTAACCAGGGTCTTGAATCCCGTGATGACAACCAGGGTACCCGTAGTTCTTCCCGTACCGCCGGTTACATCGGCCGTGTCAATTACAACTATAAGGGTAAATACCTTGTGGAAGTGATGGGTCGTTACGATGGTAACTATCAGTTCCAGCGCGGCAAGCGTTGGGGTCTGTTCCCGTCCTACTCCCTGGGTTGGCGTATCTCCGAAGAGAAATTCTTCAAGAGCATCCTCCCGTTCGTGAACAACCTCAAGTTCCGTTGGTCCGACGGTTTCACCGGCTCTGTACAGGGTAGCCCCTATGCCTATGTGAATGGTTATGCATCCAGTAACGCTTGGGTATTCTCCGACGGACAAACCACTACCGGTTATGCCAACAACTCCGTAGCTAACACCGTTCTCACCTGGGCCAAGGTCCGTATGATGGACTTCGGTGTGGACTGGGAACTGTGGCAGGGCAAGTTCGGTGGTACCTTCGACTGGTTCAAGCGTGAGATGATTGGTACCGCTGCTACCCGTAGCGTTTCCCTCCCTGATTTCTATGCTGTATCCATTCCTCAGGAAAACCTCAACCGCAGCGAGACCCAGGGTCTGGAACTGAGTCTGTACCACCGCAACAGCGTGGGTAACTTCTCTTATCGCATCCAGGGTACCGCTACCTTCTCCCGTTCTCGCGCTACCTATATCGAGAGTGAGAACACCAGACAGTACGGTTCTCAGATGGAATACTGGAAGAGCGCAACCCTCAACCGTTGGAACGGTTATATGGGTGGCAGCACCTATCACTGGACCGGTGGCCGCTTCAACTCCATCGACCAGGCCAGCTCCAGCCAGATCCTCTATTCTGCCCTTAGCAGCAACGAAGGCAACCGCGCCCTCATCGTTGGTCAATACCAGCTGGAAGACCGCAACGGTAACGGTTACATCGATTCCGATGACGTATACTACACCTGGGGTGGTGGCAACCCGCCGCTTCAGTTCGGTCTCACCTTCAGCGGCAGTTACAAGAACTTTGACTTCAGCCTCCTCTTCAATGGCGCTACTATGAAGTATAAGAGTTACGGCCTCAGCGCTTATGCCGGTTACGGTGTGCTCAACTATCTGCCTTCCCACTATACCGACGCTTATCACGTGGCAAACTACGGTGATGATCCCTGGGATCCTTCCACCGAGTGGGTGTCCGGTTACTGGCCGGCCCTGGTACGTCTGAGCCAGGTGGGCTCCTACAACAGCCCTACCTATGGCGTGAACCAGCCGTACAACTATGTGAATGCTTCTTTCCTCCGTCTCAAGACCATCGAACTCGGTTATCGCTTCAGCCCCAACTTCCTCAGGAAGGCCGGTATCAAGAGCGCCCGTGTTTTCTTCAACGGTGGTAACCTGTTCACTATTTGCAACCCGCTCCTGAAGTATGTGGATCCTGAATCCAACGACAGCGGCCGTGCCGGTGGTGAATTCCAGATTAACAAGACCTACAGCATAGGCTTCAACCTCAACTTCTAATCCTGCAAGAAAATGAAAAAGATATTCAAATATATCCTCATTGCCGGACTCTCTTTCGGGCTCGTTTCCTGCGACAAGTTCTTTGACAATATGGAAGGCGACCTGAGCAAGGTTGCCGCCGACGACCTCCTGGAGTCCGAGAATGGTCTCCTGGCTCTCCTGGCCGACCTGTACTCCCAATTACCCGGTGTGGGTCTTAACGATAATGATAAGAACCAGATGTTCGGCAATGATGCCCGTGGCGTGCCTTCCTATGGCAATACGGTGTCCGGTTTCTGGAACTATACTAAGGTACGTGCCGTTAACGTTTTCCTTTCGGCCGTTGAAGATTGCCGCAATAAAGGCATTCTCGATGACGCTACGGCAGACCGTTACAAAGGCGAGGCCCTGTTCATCCGTGCCTACTACTATTTTGGCAGTGTCCGTGTCTATGGTGGTGTCCCCATCGTAGTGGAAGACCTGAGCAAGTATTATGGTACCGACGAAGAAGACAAGCTTTATGTCCCTCGTTCCACGGAAAAGGAAACTTGGAACTGGGTGCTGGATCAGTTTGATGAGGCTGCCGCACTTCTGCCCGAGAAGCAGTCTCAGGAAATGCGTGCTACCAAGTATTCCGCTTATGCTCTGAAGGCTCGCGCCGCTCTGTGGGCTGCTTCCGAGTGCAAGTATTGGTATCGTGCCGCTCTTAACCCCAACTGGGTAGCTGTTCAGAAGAATCTCACCAAAATGGAGGCTTCCGATGCCAATGGCTATTATCAGATGGCTATCGATGCTGCCAAGAAGATTCTGGACTGCGAAGATTATGCTCTTTACATGCCCAATCCTTCCAGCATTTCCGCTGCTGTTGAGAATCTTTCCGAACTCTTCCAGAACTGGCATAAAGAAGAAGGCCTCTTTGGCCGCTCTTACAAGACCGGTAATGAAGAAGATACCAACGGCGCCCAGAACTGGGTTCCCAACCAGTGGGTGGGCGGTTACAGTGGAACCGGTGTAGCCAGCTACGCTGTTACACTCAACCTGGCCGACGAGTATGACTATTATACCGATGAAACCAACCGTGCCCGCAAGGATGGTACCATCCAGACCCTGGTAAATGGTGACGAAACCGCTTATTTCCGCGATCCCGAAACCGAAATGAAGGACGACATGGTTGCTTCTTACAAGCACTATGCTAAGATCACGGAGCCTTTCGAGCTCAAGGACGCCCGTTTCCAGGCATGGGTTATCTATCCCGGTGCTACTTTCCGCAATGAAACTTGCTACATACAGGGTGGTATGGTTAAGAAGGACGGTACCGTGGAAGTTTATCCTACGGCCAAGTCCAATGGTGATGGTAACTATGGTGTTCCGTTCAAGGGCGCTCCCCAGAACGACTCCCTGTGGGCCTATGGCGGCAAGGGTATCAACAACTCCGCTTTTATGGGTCTTACCACTGACAAGAACGCCAACAACCGTAACTCCTACTGCTTCAGCCCCCGCAAGTTTGTGGATCTGAAGAACAACAGTGTTTCCGTACAGTCTCCTTATTATGATGTCCGTTACGCTGAAATCCTCCTTACCTACGCCGAGGCTGTTGCCGAGAGCGGTCTGGGTGATAAGACTTTGGCTGCCAAATGCCTGAACGAAGTTCGTCATCGTGCCGGCTTTAAGGATGATGTCGCTCTCACCGTGGACAATGTCCTCCATGAGTGGAAGGTGGAATTCCCCTTCGAGAACAAGTGGAGCAATGTCCTTTACCGTCGCCGCGGTTACTATAACCCTAACAACACTGAGTTCCAGGAAGAGGGAACGCTGGGTGTAAAACTCACCCTCATCCCGCTGCTTGATTACACTGGTGGAAAGGAATCCTACATTTTCCTGCGTTCCATCCCTGTAACTGCTACCTCCAAGTATTGGGGTTACAGTGGTACCCTTTCGTATTCCGGAACCTATTATAACGGTATCCCGAACTACGAGAAGAACCATATCGAGGATAACAATAAATAATTGAGCAATGAAAAAAGTATTCAAATCTATAGCACTTCTGGTTCCCGTAGTTACCATGCTGGCTTCTTGCAGTATGTTCAAGCTGGACAACTACGACGGCCCCAACGCCCAGATTACCGGAAAGTTGATGGATGTAGTGACCGGTGAAGTGGTGAGCCTGGAGGCTGCTACGGCATCTTCCTTTGACTGGTCCACTTGGTCTACGGTTACCACCGTCAAATATGGTTCTATCGTGGTCACCGAATTGGGCTATATCCCTCCGACCTGGAAGGGTGATCCTGCAGATTATCCCGTAACGCTCACTGAGCAGGACTGGCTGGTCCGTTTTGACGGCCAGTATACCAACACCATGGTATTTGCCGGTACCTATAAGTACTCTACCAAAAAGCTTCCTTGCTACGAGCCGGATGCAGACAAGAACACCTTTGTTCTTAAAGAGGGCAAGAATGTCATGAATCTTGGTGTGCTCCCGTTCTGCCGCATCAAGGATCCCAAGATTACCTATAACGCTGCTACCAAGAAGATGGTTGCCACTTTCTATGTGGAGCTGGGTGATCCTGCCCGCGCCAACAAGATTTCCAATGTGGTCTTTTCCGGTAATACGCAGCTCTTCGTGGGTGCTAATGCTATGAACCTGGCCAAAGACGATAAGGGTGCCAAGGCCAAGGATGTTAATCCCGGTGAACTCATCACCCTGGAGATTGACACCCAGGCTGCCGAGAATGCCGACCTGTTCAAGTATGCTTCTCAGGACCGCTATTTCCGTATCGGCGCCATGGCCGAAGGTAATGGTTACAACCAGGCTTCTGACAAGTACTACAATTTCTCTCCCATCTTTAAGGTTTCTGCCGACTTCTCCACCATTACGGAAGTTGAGTGGGACCAGGTTGAGTGGTAAATCCTAAAGAAAGACTTGATTATGAAGAAAATAACTAGTTTACTGGTTCTTGGCCTTGCCTTGGTGCTTTCCTGCACCAAGGAAGGTCCTACCACGGTCAACAGAATCGAGGATATGTATACGGTGCCGGCCGATGCCGTTGTGCTCAACAAAGTCGATGATGTTGAAGCTACGTGGTCTATTGACAGACGTTACTTCGATCTGACCCTCAGCGGTAATGGCAGTACTCTGACCACTACTCTGATTGGTTACGATTACTTCCTGGCTCCCGGTCAGTATGTCTTTAGCCCGGCTGTTACTTCCAAGATTGGAAACGCCGTAGTGGAAGCCACCAAGGTCAATGGTACTTCCCTTGGCCTGGAGGGTTATATCCTGGTTAACAAGAAAGGCTCCAACTATCAGATTACTGCCGTAGCAGGAGGTAAGACCTACTTCTTCTCCGGTGATATCAACTTTGAACCGGATCCCGATCCGCTTGAACTTACTGAGGTGCTGTCCGCCCAGAAGGGTGAAGGTATTGTTACCATGCAGCTGGCTACTGACGGTATTTCTTCCTCGTTTGATTATCAGACCTGGAGCACTATCTGGGAAGGCGAAGGTTACTACCTTGGTCTTGACCTGTATAGCGCAGATGGTTATCTGGCCGATGGCGTTTACCATCCCTGCGCTGAAGGTGGTGTTGTGAATGCCGGTGAATTTGGCATCGGTTGGGACAACCCTGACATGGGTGACTGGGGCCTCAACTGGGGAACCTGCCTGTTTGAGGTAGGTGATGGTAAGGCTACTGCTCTCAAGAAGATCACGGACGGCCTTATTACCGTTACCAGCCGCGAAGAGAAGGTTGATGACAAGGATGTTGTTATCTGGACCATCTTCTGGGGTTTGGATTATCCCACCGAGGTTCTCTTCGAAGGCGCTATCCCGGCCCTTACCAGACCTAAGAAGCCCGTTGGCCCTGTGGCTCCTACCCATAAGTATACCATTGGTGAGCCCACTGCCTGCTCTACTCAGACTGGCGAAGTGGTGGCTGGTGTGAAGAAGTATCCTATCATCGTTACCGATGCTGATGACCAGGAAGTGGCTTATCTGGAATTCATCCTTTTGGAAGGATCTACCGACTTGGTTGAAGGCGATTATGTTTCTACTGAGTATGCTCATGAAGTAGGTCAGCTGGCCAATGGCTTTAATTTCCCTCAGTGGGGTTTCTCTGGCGGTTCTTACTACATTGTGAATGGCGAAAAACAGTTTATCGATCCTGGTGTGACGGTTTCTGTTACTCAGATTGGCACCGGTGCCTTCAGCTTTACAGGCCCTGGCTTCGACTATCCTGCCGCAGGCCCCAACTATGTCCCCGGCGGTGATATCGACGACGCTATTCCTGCAAAGGATGTCATTACCGACAATGGCAATGGCGTGGACAAGCACTCCATCACCATCGGTGAGGGAGAGGATGTCGTCGCCTACTTCGAGCTACTGACTGCTACCGGTGACGATATTGAAGGTCCCTTCGTGAGCACGGAGTACGCCGCCGAACCCGGCATGCTGTGCAACGGCTGGGAGTTCCCTGACTGGGGTATCGGCGGAGGTTCATACGTGATGAAGAGTGGTGTGAAAGAGCTTGTAGTCCCCGGTGTGACGGTCGTGGTGACCAAGCTGGCTGACAGTGTGTATAAGTTCGTAGGACCTGACTACGAGTTTGTCGCCAAGATTTCCAAATAAATAAAGGAAAAGATTTGAACAGAGGGGAAGCATTTTTCCCCTCTGTTTTTTAACTATGTAATTGATAACACGTAAACAATCCGATATGAAACGAATCGCATGCACCTCCCTCCTGCTGCTCGTCTCGCTGCTTTTGTTTGCACAGGATTATCCCTTCCAGAACACGCAACTCTCTGAGGATGAGCGCCTGGATAATGCTATTTCCCTCATGACCATTGAGGAAAAACTGGGAACCATCACCGGTCAGGGCGTACCCCGTCTGGGTATTGCCAACCCCGGTGCTACGGAGGCTATCCACGGCATCGTACGCGGTGGAGACGCCGAACTTCCCAACCTGGGCAACGCCGGTCAGTTTGGCGGCGGCTGGCCCGGACGTCCCAAGCCCAAGTATACCAACAGTACCGCCTTCCCTCAGGCTTACGGTGTAGGTGAGACGTGGGACCGCGAAATGGCCTGGATCGTAGGTGACGTGATGTCCTACGAGGCCCGTTTCTATTCCAAGGATGCTCCCTACAAGAGTCTCATCCTGTGGGCTCCCAATGCAGACTTGGCCCGTGACCCCCGCTGGGGCCGTACCGAGGAGAGCTTTGGTGAGGATCCTTACCTGGTGGGCCAGCTGGTGGCTGCCGAGGTAAAGGGTATCCAGGGAGACGATCCTACGTATTGGAGAGGAGCTGCCCTCATGAAGCACTTCCTGGCCAACAGCAACGAGGACAACCGCTACAAGACCGATTCCCGTTTTGACGAAAAGCTCTTCCGCGAATACTACAGCTATGGCTTCTGGAAAGGCGCACAGGCCGGTTCCATGTCCCTGATGACCGCCTACAACGCCTACAACGGCGTCCCCTGTATTGCCAACGACTTTATTAAGAATATCCTCATTGAAGAGTGGGGCATGAAAGGCACCATCGTAGATGATGCCGGAGCCCTTCCGTTTATGTATATGCCTCAGATGCACGCCTATGCCAAGGACGTGAACGAGGCCATCCAGATGGCTCTGGATGCCGGTCTGTCCCGCTTCATCGACTCCCGCTTTGAGCAGGTTAAGGCCGCCTGGGACGCCGGATTCCTCTCCGAGGAAGTGGTAAACGAGCGCACCAAGGCCAACCTCCGCACCATGCTGCGCCTGGGCCTGATGGACGCCCAGTGCCCCTACGACCAGCAGGACTTCGGCTCCGAAGAAGACATTCCCTGGGAGCGTCAGGAGTTCAAGGACAAGGCCCGTCTGGTAACCCAGAAGTCGGTGGTGCTGCTCAAGAACCAGGGCAACATCCTCCCCATAGACAAGAACAAGGTCAAGAAGATTGCCGTATTTGGTAATAGGGCCGAAAAAGTCCTCAAGGACTGGTACGGCGCCCTTCCCGCTTATCGCGTGAGCCCTCTGGAAGGCATCAAGGCCAAAGTGGAGGGGACTGACGTTGAAGTGAGGTTCCAGCGCTGGGACTCTGACGGCAGCGCCCAGGAACTGGCTAAGTGGGCCGATATCTGCATCGTGTGCGTAGGTAACCACCCCACCACCAGCCCCGACTGGGATACCCAGTCCGTACAGTCTCCCTGGGCTTATGGCGCTGTAGCCGGTGACGGCCGCGAGGCCCTGGACCGCCGCAGCCTCCAGCTGGAGACCGAAGACCTCATCAAGGTTATCTGGCAGGCCAACCACAACACCGTGGTAGCCCTCATCTCCAGCTTCCCGTATGCCATCAACTGGACCGTTAAGAACGTTCCCGGCATTGTGCACCTCACGCAGTGCAGCCAGGAACTGGGTAACGCCCTGGCCGATGTCCTCTTTGGAGACTACAACCCCGCCGGCCGTACCACCCAGACCTGGGTAAGCGACATCCTGGACCTGCCCAACATGCTGGACTACGACATCCGCAACGGCCGCACTTATATGTATTTCAAGGGTCAGCCGCTCTATCCCTTTGGCTACGGACTCAGCTATACGCGTTTCGAATATGGCGAGGCGAAAATCCTCAAGCAGGACAAGCAAAAGGTCTATGTCTCCGTGCCGGTGAAGAATGTCGGCGGTCGTGATGGCGATGAGGTAGTGCAACTCTATGTCAGTTATCCTGAGTCACAGGTGGAGCATCCGAAGCGTCAGCTCAAGGCCTTCGAGCGCGTGATGATTCCCGCTGGTGAGAACCGCGATGTCATTCTGGCTGTCGATAAGGCCGACCTCACCTACTGGAGTCCCGAAGCTCACGCCTTCATCCCCGAAACAGGACGTATACATTTCGAGATAGGTGCATCTTCTGCCGACATTCGGACGAAAATGGATTATAAGTTGTAAGTGGTTCACTCATCATCTCATCTGCTAAATCGTATGAGGGTATTTCTGTTTTTCCTAATGCTTTTCCAGATGGTTGTTGCCATTGGTGCCGACCGACCCGGAGGCGGTGACTATGTACCACGTGACGTGGTGTGGACAACGCAAAGCAGGAACAGTAGTGAATCGATGCCCTGTGGTGGCCACGACATTGGCATGAATGTGTGGGTGGAACGGGGCGATGTGCTTTTCTATGTGCAGCAGAGCGGGTGGTTCGACGAGAACAACACATTGCTGAAGGCCGGACGATGGAGACTCCGTATGGACGGAAAACCGTTTGACGGGAATGACTTCCGGCAGCGGCTTTGCCTTGACGATGGTGCTATATATATAAGTGGTGGCGGCGTGGAGGTGCGTATATGGGCTGACGTGGAGCAGCCGGTAGTGTTTGTTGCGATAGAATCGCAACAGAAGAGACGAGCCACGCTGAGTTATGAGAGCTGGCGCTACCGCGACCGTCCCGTGACGAAGGCCGAGTGCCAGCAGTGCTCGTACAAGTGGGTTCTGCCGAAGGACTGCACGACCTTTGCCGACAGCATTGAAAGCCTCACCCCCAGCCCCTCCTGCAAGGGGGAGGGGAGTATATACCAAAGCAATCAGGCTGTGCTCCGTTTCTGGCATCAAAACCGGACAGAGACTGTTTTTGACTTCACCGTCGCCCGTGAGCAGCTCGATGCCATCAAGGACTCGCTCTACAACCCCATCAGCGGGTTGAATATGAAAGGGATGATGTATGCACCAGGGTTCCAGTTTGAAGGCACAACTATAGGAGAATATGCAGACACGGACTTCCGTTCTTGGAACTATTCGTGCAATGACCTAGGCTCTTCCTGCATCGTCATCGATTTACGCTATCTGCGACATCAGCTATACGAGGAGAAGGTTATCGATGGCTGCGGAACGGTTGCTCCATACGCCTTCCCCTCCTTGAGAGTCAGAGATTCGCACAAGCGCTCTGCCCGTTGGTGGCATGACTATTGGCAGCGTAGTTGGATTCAGACCGACAATGCAGAGGCTGCACAGATGGTACGCAACTACGAACTGATGCGCTACATGCTTGGCTGCAACGCCTACGGCGAGTGGCCCACGAAGTTCAACGGTGGTCTCTTTACCTTCGACCCCGTCTATGTGGACTCCACCATGACTTTCACCCCCGATTACAGGAAATGGGGTGGTGGTACGATGACGGCACAGAACCAACGGTTGGTCTACTGGCCTATGCTTCGTTCTGGCGACTATGACATGATGGACGCACAGATAGGCACCTACTATCGTATGCTGCCCAATGCCATCGCCCGCACCCGCCACTACTGGGGACACGGCGGTGCATCGTTCACGGAGCAGATAGAGAACTTCGGACTACCTAATCCCGCTGAATATGGTAAACACCCCGAAGGCACCGATCCTGGCGTGGAACGCAATGCCTGGCTGGAATACGAGTGGGACACTGCCCTGGAATTCGCCTTAATGGAAATCCTCACACCTAACCCCACTCCCAAGGAGAGGGGAGAAATTAGTCTTGCTACCGAGACCCTCCGCTTCTTCTTCGAGCACTACCAATGGCAGGCGAAGCAACTTGGTGCGAAAGCCCTTGACGAGCAGGGACATCTCATCATCTATCCTGGTTCAGGCTGTGAGACCTACAAAATGGCCTACAACCCTTCCAGTACTATAGCTGCCCTGCGCGCAGTGATTGATAATTTAAGATTGAAGATTGAAAATACTTCTGCATCGGATAGTGCAGCCAATAATTATCAATCCTCAATCTTCAATATTCAATCTTCAATCCCTGACATTCCTTTGCGGGTTATCAACGGTGATACCTGCATA
>JAEEGG010011330.1_pt1 | contig 19476 bp, 17 predicted proteins | sample 9134161 | NCBI WGS metagenome assembly JAEEGG01 (sample SAMN16246543, study PRJNA631951) | gut metagenome | biome: gut microbiome; feature: rumen; material: CR-attached | host: Bos | place: Iran: Karaj | collected 2018-10 | reverse complement strand
CCCACGTTTCTCCAGTACTGGTAAAACTCGAAGGGAGAGGTCTTTTCGGGATCCAGCCATACGGCGCCCTTCTGCGTCTTGCCCATCTTCTTGCCCTCGGAATTGAGAAGCAAGGTTATCGTCATGGCACATGCATTCTTTCCAAGCTTTCTGCGGATCAGCTCCGTGCCGCCCAGCATATTGCTCCACTGATCATCGCCGCCGAACTGCATGTTACAGCCGTAGCGCTTGTAGAGCTCCAGGAAATCGTAGCTCTGCATGATCATGTAGTTAAACTCAAGGAAGCTCAGACCCTTCTCCATACGCTGCTTGTAGCATTCAGCGGTCAGCATGCGGTTTACGGAGAAATGAGCTCCAACCTCACGTAAAAACTCAATGTAGTTCAGGCCTCTCAGCCAGTCTGCGTTGTTGACCATCATGGCCTTACCCTCACCGAATTCGATGAAACGGCTCATCTGCTTCTTAAAGCATTCGCAGTTATGATCGATCTGTTCCACCGTCATCATGGTTCTCATGTCGCTTCTTCCGCTGGGATCACCAATCATGGCCGTGCCGCCTCCAATCAAGGCGATGGGGCGGTTCCCTGCCATCTGCAGCCTCTTCATCAGGCAAAGCGCCATGAAATGCCCAACGTGCAGACTGTCTGCCGTAGGGTCAAAACCGATGTAGAATACGGCCTTTCCGTTATTGATCAGTTCCTTGATCTCCTCCTCATCCGTCAGCTGTGCCAGAAGGCCTCTGGCCTTCAGTTCATCAAAAATTGTCATCTTTTTCCTCTCTTTCTGCCATCCGGCTAAATAGTTTTGCGGTTCCTAAGGCTTACCGCATGCCGTTAAAGGATTTGCAAGGGAGAGTTTTAAAATATCAAAGCTCACCCTCATCGAAAGGGTGAGCCTTTACTCACGTTACCACCTTTGTTCCCATATGCCTCGCGACACATGGCTCAGCGAGTATCCATCAATACTCTTGTCCGATATCGGGGACTACCGTCAAAGCCTACTCCATCAGCTGTTTCGGTTTGCTGCTCCGAGACGTATTCCCACAAGGCTTTTCGCGCCTTTCACCAACCGGCTGCTCTCTGTCAAAAGTGAACTCATGGTACTCTTTCTCTTCATCGCATTTATTATGATTTCTTAGTATAAAATCAGAACTTCATTTTGTCAAGGGGTTTTATTCTCGTCTTCCTCGTTCCCTGCCAGATTGATTGCAATGCTCATCAAAAGACATGCTAAATCCGTTTTAGGATCAGATACCTCTAACAGATACGTATTCGGCACATTTTCCAGAGCCTTTCGGCTCACGCTTAAGGTAACCTCTCCCGTATCTGCGATCACCCAAAATTCCATCTCCTGGGCATTTCCGATCAGGGTCTTTCCCGGGACGTGGAGCGTCACCTTGATGAGGCCAGTGCCCTTTGCGTGCACCTCTCCAATCTGTGCCTCGCCCTGGTACAATTCATAGGTTCTTTTCCCATTGTCCATTGGCAGCGCCTCGCTCAGCACGAGCTTGGTGTCACGAACACTCCCGACCTCCCTTCCAACAAAGTCATGTACGACATAGACCGCCTTACCCTTGCGAACAACTTTACGAACCTGAAATTTCATTTCCTTTCGTTCATTCACTACACGATAGGAATCCTTTTTCTCGGCCTTTAGATCCTCCACCGTAAAGCAAAGATGCCCTGGATTTTGCTCGATGGACTGCCGGATCGCCTGCTGTGCCTTCTGATCGATGGCTGCAACCACTTTATCGACGCCAGGCATCACTTTATTCGAAACTGTTGCCGCCAGATCCTTTGTCAATCGTCCCATACCCTTTAAGAAGCTTCCAACGGCGTCCGTAAGCTCTTTGTCCGGAAAGGCCGAAAGCGCCTCCTCCATAGGGATGATTTTTGCAAAATGCTCAGGCCATATCATCTCGTTATAATACTTGTAGGTTGTCTCCGCATTCATGTAATCATTGCCCATCGTGGAATTGGTGCCCTGCGGTATCATGACCTGATAGCCTCTTTCGAATGCCGATTTCACAGTCGCATCAATACAAAAGTTTGTCTGCAGACCAATGATCATCAGTTGTTTGTCCTTCTTCTCCTCCAGATAAGTCACAAACTCCGCATTGCTAAAGCAACTGTTCATTGTCTTCACAAAGACCTTTTCTTCTGCAAGCGGCTTTACCTGCCCTGCGATCTCAAAGTCTGCATCCCCGACGGAGAACCCACTTCCCGGGCCATCATCATGCTGAAAGAAAATGACCTCCGCGTGACTCTTTCTCGCTGCCGCAATCAGGGTCGTCACCCTCTGCAAAAAGCCATCGTAATCATAGAGTCGTTCATCCGTTATTCCCTTTTGTATGTCCACAACTAATAGTATCATGCGCTTCTCCCATTCCCATGTTTACGTCGTTGCATCATTAAATTCTCTGGGCTTATCGGATAGCATAATCTCAATACATTCTGCATAGACCATCTCTTCCAGCTTATCCTCCGGCATCTCTCCGTACTTTTGCGCGGCAACGTCATAGCACATGCAAAGCGGGAACTCCGATTGAATGCGTCCCACGCCAAACAGATATAACTCATCATAGTCACTCGGCACGTTACTGATAAACTGATAATTCCGATACTCTGAAGTCTCCAAGCGACAAATGCTCACTCTGTCAATTCTGGATACATACTTACGAAATTCACCAAATTTCATTGTTTTTTCCTTTCTGTTTTTTAACGATTGACCATGAGCTTTACCATTGCCTGATTGAGCCCGTCAACGGTCAGCTTATACATGGGGAAGAGCTCCTTGATCGCGGTCTCGGCTTCACGCCAAGGTGCTCGTCCCGGTGCCATCTTGGGATTGAGCCAAACAACCTTTTTATAATGCCGCTTGATCTGATTCAGCCATTGCCAGCCGGAAAGCCCGCCATTGGGCCCTCGATAATTTCCCGTGTCGGAATAAAGCTCTTCCGGCGCCATCGCCGCGTCTCCGACAATGATCACCTTATAATCGCTGTCTACGTTGCGGAACATCCATTCCGTGTCCACCCAGTCACCGTTCTCACATTCCGGAGTTTTATAGACCTTGCTGTAGATGCAGTTATGAAAATAATAGGTCTTTACGTCTTTATAATGATTGGATTTATGCACGGCCTGAAATAAATCATTCAAAAGGCTACTAAAGGGGATCATGGTACCGCCGGAGTCCATAAGAAGGAGTAGCTTCACTGCATTCTTTCTGGGCTTTTTCATGACAATCTGCAGACAGCCGCCATTGTTACAGGTTTTATCTACCGTCCCATCAATGTCAAGCTCCGTCTCGGGAATGTCGAGTCTCGACGAGAACTGTCTAAGCTTTCGAAAGGCCAACTGGAATTGGCGATTATCCAAAACCCTGTCATCACGGAAATCCCGGTATTTTCTCGCTCCAACGACCGAGAACGCAGACTGATACCCCGTCTGGCCGCCAACGCGCACACCGCCGACATTCCCTCCCATATTACCAAAGGAGGTCTTTCCCATGGTTCCGATCCAAAAGCTTCCGCCATTATGCTCTTCATTTTGATCGCGCAGGCGCTGCTTAAAGGTCTCCTCAACCATCTCCTTATCGACCTGAATATCCTCCATCTGATTTAGATGTGCCCTGGCTTCCTCGTGGGCAAGCTCCATCATGTCAGACTTATCAAGCCATCTTAGCATTTGTGCACCGATCTCCGTCTCCCTCTGAGCTGGCTTAAAGCATTCCTCAAAGGCCATGTCAAATTTGTCGAATTCCGTTTCACTCTTGACTAAAATCATGCGAGCCACATAATAAAACTGTGTCAGGGAGCTGCCGCAAAGTCCCTGATCCAAGGCCTCCTGAAGGGTCAGGAATTCCCCCAGGGTGACATGCAGCCCCTTACTTCTTAAGTTTTCGAAGAATTCCGTAAACATCCCATCTCTCCCTTCCGTTTCAACCCGCTCATATGCATCATCCAGCTTAATCAGTGGTTTCCGTGCTTTACAAGTTCGAGATCTTCATCCTTCTTGACAACAACGCCTACGAAAGGCAGCTCGGATTTAATCTTGTTCGCCGGAATTCCACCGATCTGCAACGCATTGACCCAATCAATCAACTCAGAAGTACTGGGTTTCTTGCGAATGTCATGGATGGCACGAATCTCATAAAAGGCATCCATGGCCTGCTTTAACAGATTCTCCTCCACGTTCGGGAAATGAACCTTGACAATCTCCTCCATCAAGGGCTTATCCGGGAAATCAATGTAATGGAAAATGCAACGGCGAAGGAATGCGTCAGGAAGCTCCTTTTCCGCATTGGACGTAATGATCACAATGGGACGATGCTTTGCCTTAACGGTTCTTTTCGTCTCATTGATATAAAATTCCATCTGATCCAACTCCCAAAGCAGGTCATTCGGGAATTCCAGATCTGCCTTATCGATCTCATCGATGAGCAGCACCACCTGATCCTCACTGTCAAAGGCCTCGCCCAACTTACCAAGCTTGATGTATCTGGCAATGTCATCTACGCCCTCTACGCCAAACTGACCGTCATAAAGTCTCTGGATGGTATCGTAGACATACAATCCTTCCTGTGCCTTTGTCGTGGACTTAATGTTCCAAATGATCAGCCTCTTCCCAAGATTCTTTGCAACGGCTTCGGCAAGCATGGTTTTTCCCGTGCCGGGCTCACCCTTGATTAAAAGGGGCTTTTTAAGCGCAATGGCAATGTTAACGCTTGCCATTAATTCCTCACTTGCAACATATTCCCGTGTTCCCTGAAAGCTTTGATTTTCCATACTTCTCCTCTCGCGCAGGATCACCCTTGGCATCCGTTACGCTCTTTGTATTTTTAAGTTGATTTTGATTTTCAAACACCCTATAATAGACATAGCAATTCAATAAAACAATTGGAAAGAAACACTATGAAACAAAATAAATGGTTAACACAATTTGATCTGCTTCGAATTCTTGCCGCGTTAAGCGTCGTATCCATCCACGCCTCCGCGAAGCTTTGGTATCAATTACCCATTCGTTCCGCTGACTGGGTCATTACAAACGGAATCAACGTGCTCTCTCGCTTTGGCGTCCCCATGTTCTTTATGATCAGCGGCGCTCTGTTACTTGCTCCTGACCGTGAAATAAGCCTCAAAGACTTATGGCTTCGTCACATTCTTCGCCTTTTTATTATTTATGTCGTTTGGTCCTGCGTTTATGGGGCCACCGGTTATTTATCCCTACATGCTGATGCCGTTTCATGGAAGGAGCTAATCAAATCCATGTTTACAGGCTCCTATCACCTGTGGTTCCTTCCCTATCTTCTTGGCATCTATGCGCTTTTACCTCTTCTTCGGAAATGGATCAGCGCCGCCGAAAAAAAGGATTTGCAATACTTTCTTATGCTCTTTTTCGTGTTTTCCATTTTGAAAACAACCCTGGCAAGCTTTATCAAAACTCCCGAGATTCTTGCCTTTCTTGATTCCATCAAGATCGATCTTGCCTGTAGCTTTACGGCATATTTTATTTTAGGCTACTATCTGTTCCACGTCGGAATTTCTGAAAAATGGAGGAAGCGCCTCTTTGTATGCTTCCCCGTTTTTTGCATTCTGAACGTTGCCATCAGCACCTTCCAAAACTGGCACTATGAGAAATTGACCTCGGATTTTTCCAATACCTTTGGACTATTTACCATGCTGATGACCGTGACTATTTTTTTGTTTATCACCAAGAATACCTTTCAGAAAACAACCTCGGATGGTTGCCAAAAGCTTTGGAAGCAGCTTTCCCTGAGTACTCTTGGCATCTATCTGATTCACCTAATGGTCTTAGAATTCCCTTTTATGGGAACGATCTATGCAAGCCTTCCTACCATTGTCTCCATCCCGGTCGTAACGATCTGCTGTTTTCTGATCAGCCTGATCCTTGCCACCGCACTTCGAAAGCTCCCCTTTATCGGGCGCTTTTTATGCTAATTTCACTATGACCAGCTTGCCACGGAAACCTCACTCTTTTTATCACGCAGCATCAGCTCCTTAACAGCCTCTGCCGGGTTCTTTCCTTCAAACAAGACCTTGTTGACCTGCGTAATGATGGGGAGCTGAACCTGATATTTTTCTGCAAGCTTCATGGCAGCCTTGGCAGAATACACGCCCTCTACGACCTGCTGTACCTCATCCATCGCCTGCTGATAGGTCTTCCCCTGCCCAATCAAAATACCTGCCCTGCGATTTCTGGAATGCATGCTCGCACAGGTAACGATCAAATCGCCGATTCCGGTCAAGCCGCTAAAGGTCTCTGCCTTTCCGCCCATCACGGTTCCAAGTCTCGAAATCTCGGTAATTCCTCTCGTAATCAAAGCCGCCTTCGCATTATCCCCGTAACCAAGGCCGTCTGCAATTCCTGCGGCCAATGCAACAACATTCTTTAAGGAGCCACCAAGCTCAATCCCCAAAATGTCCGGACTTGTATAAACGCGGAATACCGGACTCATGAACACATTCTGAATATATTCAGCTGTCTCACGGCTTTTTGCACCAACGACTACCGTTGTCGGTAAACCTCTTCCAACCTCTTCCGCATGAGAAGGGCCGGACAAAACAGCAACGTCTGCCTGCGGAATTTCCTCTTCAATAATCTGCGACAGGGTCATCATGGTCGCTTCTTCAATGCCCTTTGCAACATTAACAATTATTTGGCCAGGTGCTACCAAGGAGGAAATGCGGTCAGCTGTTCTTCTCGTAAAGCTGCTTGCTACCGCCATGACAAGAATGCTTTGTCCCTTGATTGCCTCTTCATCATCCATGGTAAATTTCATGGAATCCGGAAGCTTTACGCCTGGAAGCATTTTATGCTCCCTCTCTTCTCTTAGCATTTGAATTTCTTTCTCAACTGCAGACCATACCGTCACTTCATGGCCATTATTACAAAGAAGCACTGCAAGCGCAATGCCCCAGGTACCACCACCTAAAATGCTAACTCTTGCCATACGCCCTCCCATTAATCCACTTTATTCTTTTTGCTCAAATAAGTTTTTCTCTCCGTGCCGCCAAGGAGTCTCTTAATGTTCTCGCGATGCTTCCAGAATGCCAGCAAAGTCAGTAATGCAAACACAATATATGCCTCAAGCAACTCGCCCTGTGACATCAAAGGAAAATATCCCATCTGCCCCATAATGATCAATGTAATAAGCAGTATTGAATATGTCACTAGTGAACATAGGGACACAAAATGCGTTGTAAAGAAAAGGCCAAAAAAGGTGACAACGCCAATCAAGGTAAACCATGGATCAAAAGCGATCACCATGCCTGCAGTTACCGCAATTCCCTTGCCACCCTTAAAATTCATGTAAAAGGGATAATTATGTCCAAGAACCGCACCTGCACAAGAATAGAGGCAAAGGAGCTGAATCATGTCCTCATGACTTTGACCAAATAGTAACCTGACAATCCAGATGGCAATGATGCATTTTAGGCAGTCCCCTAAAAATACAATCAATCCTGCCTTGGGTCCAAGGACGCGAAGGGCATTTGTCGTACCAGAATTTCCACTGCCATGCTCCCGAATGTCGATGCCCTTTAGTTTTCCATAAAAGAATGCCGTTTGAAACAATCCAAAGACATAACCGATCAAAACAGCGATAACGCGCTCCATGTTACCTTCCTCACTTTATTTCATTCTGCTTTTGTAGATCTATTTATCCTCATTGCGCTCACGGATGATGAAGCGCAGCGGCGTTCCCTTAAAGCCAAAGGTTTCGCGAATCTGATTCTCAATATATCTCGTGTACGAGAAATGCATCAGCTCCTTGTCATTTACAAAAATGACGAAGGTAGGCGGCTTTACGGCGACCTGCGTGATATAAAAGAGCTTTAGGCGCTTTCCCTTATCCGTCGGCGGCTGCTGCATGGCTACGGCCTGCATCATGATCTCGTTCAAAACGCCCGTCTGTACGCGCATGGAATGATTCTCGCTGACTGCGTCAATGGTTTCAAAGAGCTTGCTCATTCTCTGCCCGGTCTGCGCCGAAATAAAGAGAATCTCCGCGTAGGGCATAAAGCTTAAGGTCTCACGAATCTTTTCAGTGAAACGATAGATCGTCTTGTCATTTTTCTCAATGGCATCCCACTTATTGACCGCAATAATGACTGCCTTACCGCGATCATGGGCAATGCCAGCGATTTTCGCATCCTGCTCTGTCACGCCTTCCTTAGCATCAATGACAAGGACGGCAATGTCAGCCCGTTCCACGGCGCTCACGGTACGAACGATCATGAAATGCTCCAGCTCCTCCTTGATCTTGTTCTTCCTTCGAAGTCCCGCCGTGTCAATGAACACATATTCCTTACCGCGATACTTAATCTCCGTATCAACGGCATCTCTGGTCGTTCCTGCAATATCCGATACGATCAGACGGTTCTCTCCAAGCAGCTTATTAATGATGGAGGACTTTCCGACATTCGGCTTACCAATGATCGCAACCCTCGGGCGCTCATCCTCTTCCTCAGGGCCTTCTATCTCAGGGAAGTGTTCACAAACCGCTTCCAGCATGTCTCCAAGACCCATCTGATTTGCGGCGGAAATAGGAATCGGATCCCCGATGCCAAGATTATAAAACTCATAGACGTCCGCCATCAGCTTCTTAACGGAATCCACCTTGTTTACCACCAAAATAACGGGCTTTTGGGATCTGCGCAGCATGTCAGCCACCTTAGAATCCGCATCCTGAAGTCCCTGCTTTACGTCAACCAAAAAGATGATCACGTCTGCAGTGTCAATGGCGATCTGCGCCTGCTCACGCATCTGCGACAGAATAATATCCTTGGAATCCGGCTCAATGCCCCCCGTGTCAATCAGCGTAAAGGTGCGATCCAGCCAAGTTATGTCGGCGTAAATTCTGTCTCTCGTAATACCAGGCGTATCCTTAACAATTGATATTTTTTGTCCTGCCAAAGCGTTAAACAGCGTTGATTTTCCGACGTTTGGTCTTCCAACAACTGCAACGATTGGCTTTCTGCTCTTACTCACGTATGTCTCCCTAACCTTTCTCAATCAAACAATCTCAAATGATTCACGTATCCAAAAAAGCTTCCACAAAGCTTTGTCCGCTTGATTTTACAATATAAATCGGCACTTGTAAAGCCTTTTCCATATCAGTTACGTGAAGGTCGTCCAAAAAAACATCCTCACCGCTCCTTAGGACATTACAAGGAAGATACAATCTGGTTCCAATCCTCCGATCCTTCATCTGTGCAATAATGTCCTGACCAGTCAATAGTCCGGAAACCGTAATTTTCTCCCCGAAGAAATCATTTCGAATCTCATAGACATGAAGCGTTAACCCCGGGCATTGCTCCATGAGCTCCTCCGCCAGGCGCTTTATGTAAGGATAAATCAATCTTCCCGTAGCAATGGAATACTCCGCCTGCAGATCCTTCTTTGGCAAACGCCCGTCTGCCTTTCTTTGCTCCAATTCTTCATGAAACTCATTCATCAAAAGGCGAACCATGCCAACGCCGTTTTCCAGCTGCAAATAACCGTCGTATCGCTCTTCCTCCGGTACCTCCTGCCCTGCAAGAATATACCATTCATCGCTTGCATGAATAAAATGAATGCCATATTTCTCATAACATTCCTTCTGATAGCGATGAATCAGTTCCAGCGTCGCCTCAGCATCCTCCTTTTCAAAGGGTTCCAACGGAAACAAACCCTCCCGATATTTCGAAAGCCCGACGGGAACTACGGAAACACTCTGCAAATTTGGGATATATTTCATCATCTCCCGAATGGAAAACTCTAATTCCTTGCCATCGTTAATGCCTTTACAGAGAACAATCTGACCATTCATCTGAATGTCCGCCTCCATAAAGCGATCCACCTTCTTTAGGGCATCCCCCGCGAAACGATTGTTTAACATCTTACAGCGAAGCTGCGGATTCATGGTCTGGAAGGAAATATTGATCGGGCTCAAATGATATCGACAGATTCGGTCAACATCCTTTTCCGACATATTCGTAAGCGTAACGTAATTTCCCTGCAAAAAAGAAAGTCTCGAGTCATCGTCCTTAAAATACAAGGTTTCCCTCATGCCCTTCGGCATTTGGTCAATAAAGCAAAAAATACACTTATTATGGCAATGGCGATACTCATCCATCAAGCCGCTCTCGAAGGTAATGCCAAGATCCTCGTCAAATTCCTTGTCTACCTCTAACAGCCATTGCTCCCCATCCTTCTTTTCCACCAAAACCTCTATATAATCGTCCTGCACCAGAAACTGATAATCAAAAATATCCTCGATCGGCGTATTATCAATGGCCAAAATCGCATCACCCGGCTCAATCTCCATTTCCATCGCGATACTGCCCTCTGCCACGGACTTTACAATATGCTTTTTGTATTGCTCCTTTTCCCGAGCCATACCATCCTCCCTACCTTCCAACAACTTCTTTGCCTCGAGGGGCTTTTTTTGCCATCTCACCTGACTAACAACTACCTTCGAGGGGCTATTTTGCCATCTCACCTGACCAACAACTACCTCGAGAGGCTTTTTTGCCATCTCACCTGGCCAACAACTACCTCGAGAGGCTTTTTTTGCCATCTCACCTGACCAACAACTACCTCGAGAGGCTTTTTTGCCATCTCACCTGACTAACAACTACCTCGAGGGGATGGTTTGGACAGTCTTTCTGGGTTTCAAGATTAGCAGAAAGACTGTCCAAACCAAAGCCCCGAGTTCTTCTTCAGTCTAGCCCCGAGTTCTTCTTCAGTCCAGCCTCGAGTATAGTATACCCGAAATCTCTTGACGTGTCGATAGGGGAATGTTATAAATAATTGGAGGTGAAAAATATGCCAGATTTGAGAGAATTAGAAAATGCCATGCCCGTTGCCCCCCTAAAAATCGTTGCGCTTTCTTCCGCGCAGAAAATGGGTCAACGCATTAATAACTATATGGTGGAATTCCGCAAGAGCATTCACAATGACAAAGTGAAAAATGATCCTGCATTCCACGGCTATTTTGAGAAAAATTATCTGGTGGACTTTGATACGCCCCGCTTTGGAAGCGGTGAAGGAAAAGCCGTATTTAATGAGTCCATCCGTGGTAAGGACGTTTTTATTTTGGTTGACGTCTGCAATCATAGCATTACTTATGAAATGAACGGCTACACGAATCACATGTCTCCTGACGACCATTATCAAGACTTAAAGCGTGTCATTGCCGCAATTGGCGGAAAAGCACATCGAATCAACGTCATCATGCCCTTCCTTTACGAGGGACGCCAGCATAAGAGAAACGGCCGCGAGTCCTTGGATTGTGCTTACGCACTGACGGAGCTTCGCGACATGGGCGTGAGTAATCTGATCACCTTTGATGCTCATGATCCTCGCGTGCAAAATGCTACGCCGCTGACGGGTTTCGATAATTTCCTGCCTCCTTACCAGTTTATCAAGGCACTTTTAAATGCCGAGATTGACCTGCTTGTGGATAAGGATCATCTGTTAGTCATCAGCCCTGATGAAGGTGCCCTGGATCGTGCCATTTATTTTGCAAGCGTGCTTGGTGTTGACACCGGTATGTTCTATAAGCGTCGTGACTATTCCACCATTGTCAACGGTAAGAACCCCATTGTGGCACATGAATTCCTCGGGGACAACATCGACGGTAAAGACATCATCATTATTGATGACATGATTTCCTCTGGCGGAAGCATGCTGGATACAGCTAAGCAACTGAAGGAAATGAATGCTCGCCGCGTGTTTATTTGTACCACCTTCGGATTGTTTACGGACGGGCTCTCCTCCTTCGATAAGGCTTATGAAAATGGATATTTCGACAAGGTGATCACAACGGATTTGACCTATCTGCCGCCTGAGCTCTACACCAGGCCCTATTTTGTAGAGGCTGACATGAGCAAATTTATCGCATCCATCATTGACTTTATGAATCATGACCTGTCTCTTGCAGGCGTGATGGCTACGACGGATAAAATCCATTCTATTTTGGAGAGCTATAACAACCGCTCCAACATGGACATTCTCGAGTAAACATCCATTATCACATAAAACCAGACCTACTTTCCGTCTTACAAAATGTCGTTAGGTTAAGCATTTCAATTTCCTCGAGGGGAAGGTTTGGATTGTCTTTTTGGGTCTAAAGTCTACCAGAAAGACAATCCAAACCTATCCCGAGTTTTTAAATCCTTAACTTAACGACATTTCAACGAAAGAGGTCTGTTTTTTATTTTTCCTTCCAAAGCGGAAATTCCATTTTTACCTTGAACAAATCTGCATCCAGTTGAATTTCAAAGGTTCCTCCCAGAACATTTGTTAAGCTCTTGGCGATATAAAGTCCAAGTCCGCTCCCTTCGGTGCTTCTGGAGCTGTCGCCGCGGATAAAGCGCTCCGTCAGCTCATCTGCATGAATGTTCATCTGGGCGCGAGAAACATTCTTGATTTTCATGACAACCTTTGAATCCTCGGCGATCTTCACTTCCGCGTAAACTCTGGTGCCTTCCATGGCATACTTGCAAATGTTGTTGAAGAGGTTTTCCATGACGCGCCACATTCTTCGGCTGTCCGCATAGATCAGACACGGCTTTTCATCAATCTCCGCAACCACGCTAAGCTTTGCCGCCTCCAGCTTTTCAGAAAGCTCGCCAATCGTTTGCTGTAAAAGTTCTCCAAGATTCAACACTTCCATATTCAGGGTAATGTTTCCTGATGAAATCTTAGATGCCTCGACCAGATCATCCGTCAAATCCTTTAACCTCTGAGATTTTCCTACCAAAATCTCTACATAATTCTTGGCTTGTGGATCCTGGATGTTGGATCTCTTTAAGAGGTCAACATAGTTTATGATGGACGTCAGAGGGGTTTTCAGGTCATGCGAAACATTGGTAATCAAGTCTGATTTTAAGCGTTCATCCTTGACACTCGTCTTCACTGCATTATCAATACCTTCACCAATGTTATTGACTGCATCGGCCAAAAACTTATTCATGCCGTGGAGGTTCGCCGTATCCAGCTTATACTCTACGTCACCGGAACGAATACGCCCAATTCCGTCAATTATATCGTTAAACTCCGCATTTTTTCTAAAGAGTCGAACGGCAACGGCAATATCTAATAGGAAGGCAAAGAGGATGATTATGGCCTTCCACAAGGATTCCCGAAGCATGATAACTCCAATGACCGAAAGACTATTGAGCATCAGGAAAATCAAATACGGCAGCAATACGCTAATGACGGAGTTTTGATGGGCCATAACCGTCTCAAACAATCCGTAAATTGCATTGATCAGGATGCGCAGCAAGCTATCCCGATAAATATTCAATGACTTCAATCGTCTGACAAGGCTATACCAAAGCAGACAGAGTAAAATACTAAATAAGAAGCCTGACAGGGCATAATAACCATATTGATACAACAAATTTCTGACGCCGCTGCTTCCGAGACTGATTCGGTTTTCATAAATGTCCAAGGTGATCTGACGCAAATATCTGGCAACCCAGTAGGTTCCATACCCAAAGCCAACCACCATGGCAAGGAAAAGCTCTGACCAGATTTTATCAAAGGCATTCAGATAATGCTTGATGCTTCCATCCTCGGCATAAGATACTCCTGCCGTAACGGTCAGGTATAGCAAAAGACCAATCCAGATTATGATTAGCATAATCAATCCGGTCAAGATGCCTGCCGTCTTCGGAACAATGCTCTCATACATATCCCTGGCGACATAAAAGGCATCCTCGCTGCTCTCGTAATCCGTATCCAGGAAAATCCAAATATAAACGTCCTCCAAATTGGGATAATGCGCCGCACGTAGAAGCTCATATACGTTTGCCTCCGTCAGGCCGCCACTTCCCATAATTTCCAGATTGTTTGGATAATAGATCAGGTATCTAACATTTTCTTCAAAGGCTTCGGTAAGGCTTTCATCCTCCATTTCCGCCATGTCAGAAACATTGGTAAAGGTTACCTTTTTCCCTTCTTCATTCTTCATGCGAACAACATATTTAAGGTTGCTTCGACCCTCTGCATAAAGCTTCGCACAGCTCTGATATAATTCATAGCTTTCCGCAAGCATCACGCAGGTATCCGCAACATTTCTTTGCAGTTGGACATAATCCGGCCAGCTGTCAACCAGATCATATAGCTGCGTCTGATGCTCCATGGTGGCATAACGGCAGATCAGGGAATTCACGTATACCGTCAGGTTTCCATCATCCTCTTTGTTCAGCGTTATTCCCTCGGATACGTTTCCCATAATATAGGAAAATGCCATGTCCTCAAGCTGACCTTCCGTCAATTCTCCCATCTTTGCCATAATGTCCGGATACTTTTCGTAAAGCTCGGCGCGGCTGAGATTCTGGTTTTCATTCTCATGATAGCCCGTAAATACGAGATTTCCATATTCATCCAATGCAAAATTTTCAGGAATGCAGGCTTCCTGATAGTAATTAACAAATTCAGAGAGACTCATAATTCGGTTCTTATATTCCAGCCCATAGCGGCACCAGATAATCAAGTCCTCCAGCTTATATCTCGCCGTCACCGTTCCATAATTCTTTCCCTGCGTTCCATAACGATTCATAAAGGCCGTGACGTCTATGACCTTCGCCGGATCAAAGCTTCCTTGGGTCTCAAGCTGATCTTGAATGATTCCCAGGCGAATGACGTCACTAATCGCCGTCTTAAACAGGTCATCAAAGACCTCCGATTCTTCGAAATTGGATTTTTGCGTCAGCGGATCGATGGAATAGGTTTTTTGACCATTCATTGTCGTTACGGTCAAAAAGGAATTCAGCAGAATTCCGGCAGAAAGCGCTAAAACCAAAGCTGCTACAATATGCTGTATCAGCCCTAGTCCCAATCTCTTAAAGATAATTGCGCTCCTACCCTTCTTCACTCGTTTTACCCCTTACTGTTCATAGTCAATTTTATATCCAACGCCCCAAACCACCTTTAGATATTTCGGTTCTCTGGGATTGATTTCAATCTTTTCCCGAATGTGCCGAATGTGTACGGCCACCGTGTTATCTACGCCAATGGCCTCTTCATTCCAAATACTTTCATAAATCTCATTGATGGAAAAAACCTTCCCCTGATTCTTTACAAGAAGCAGCAGAATACTATATTCAATTGGCGTTAGCTTTACAGGCTCTCCATCCACAAAAACCTGTTTATTCTCATCATAAATGCTAAGGCCGCCCACCTGATACTGCGTTTTTCCTTCTCCACTGGCAGACCCAAGGGAGGTATATCTGCGAAGGTTGGACTTTACTCTGGCGACAAGCTCTAACGGATTAAAGGGCTTTGTCACATAATCATCCGCTCCCACGTTCAAGCCTAGAATCTTGTCTGCATCCTCCGATTTTGCCGACAAAATAATAATGGGAATGCTGCTATATTCACGAATTTTCAATGTTGCACGAATGCCGTCAAGCTTTGGCATCATTACGTCCATAATCAGGAGCTGTACGTCATTATGTCCTAAGAGTTCTAGGGCCTGCTCGCCGTCATAGGCCTTCAGAATCTTATACCCTTCCTGGCTTAAATAGATCTCTATGGCATCTACGATTTCCTTGTCATCATCACAAACCAAAATCTGTGTCATGCTCATCTCTCCCCCTAATCCTTCAGTTTTAAGAATGCTCCCATGTTTCCGCGTTTTCCATGACTTGCCCTATGAGAGAACAAAAGGCTGGCATTATGTGCCGTACACAGGTCCGTCACGTCGATGTTTTCTAACGTTACGCCGGCCCTTTTCAGCAAAATCAAATTTGTCAACCATAAATCCAACTGATATTTCCCAGGCTCCTTCCCCGCATCCAGGATCTGCCGAAGTCCCTGCTTTCCCTGCATGGGATAGATCCCGCTTTCCTGAATATCCTTCCTGTCCTTCTCATCCACGCCAATGGCCTCTTGAAAAGCCTTTGCCACCGTTTCATCCACCTCATAACAGTTTTGACAGATGGAGGGGCCAATCGCTGCGATCAAATCCTGCGGATTCGTTCCATACTCGGCCCGCATCCGTTCCACCATCTTTCCCGCCATGTTTGCCACGGTTCCCCGCCAGCCAGAGTGCGCCAGCCCAATGGCCTTTTTGACAGGATCAACAAAATAAACGGGCACACAGTCCGCCGTATATGCGGCGAGAATAATTCCTCGCACATTCGTCACCAGGCCGTCAACGTTATCATAATCCGCAGCGGTCCACGCGACCTTTCCGCGATCTGCCTCCGTAACCGTACGAATATTGGTCGTGTGCGTCTGTACCGTTCCCGTGACGTCCTCTATGCGGCCATGCAAAAGCTTCGTCACCCTTCGATAATTCTCCGTGACGTTTTCCCTTTGATCCCCAAGCTTTACGCTAAAATTCATGGTGGAAAATTGCCCCGAGCTGACGCCGCCCGCCCTTGTGCTAAACAAATGCTCCACCGCATCGCACGCCTCTAGCTTCGGAAATGTCAGAAATGGTATGCCCTCCCGACATTGTAGTCGCAAAATGGAGCCATGCGGTCTTTCATCACGCCTAAAATGCATGTTTAGTTGCTCTTCCCAGCCAATGTTCACTAAGCCTTGCATGCAAACTATGTCCTCTCATAAATTCAATGACGAATGTTGCCATAATGATGAGGAAATGCGTTTTGTATCCAATTTACCTGATTCCCTCGAATGGCAATGACGTCGTAACGTACACTGGTTCCATCTCCCAAGCCGTGCAACAGTCTATAATAATCCGCGACCTTACAAATTCGTTTTTGCTTGGTGATTCCTACCGCTTCCTGCGGAGCTCCCATCTCATCCGTCCTACGATATTTTACCTCACAAAATACCAAATATTCCCCATGCTTTGCTATTAAGTCAATCTCACCGTGTCTTGACCTGAAATTGCGCTCCATAATTCTTGCGCCATGCCGTACAAGCCAATCTGCCGCAATATTCTCCTGGTCAGTCCCTATTTGTCTTTTATTGATGCCTTCCCTTTCCGTCACTACTTCCCCCTAGACATAGTTCTTGATAAAGGTCTTACGATGGATGGGCGTCGGTCCATATTTTTTCAATGCTTCAATGTGATCCTTTGTCCCATAGCCTTTATTCTTTGCAAATTGAAATTCCGGATAAAGCTTGTCATATTCCCGAAGCATGCGATCCCTCGTTACCTTCGCCATAATGCTTGCCGCGCCAATGGATGCACTCTTTGCATCACCCTTAATGATTTTCACCTGTGGGATCTCAACCTTTGGAATGATTACCGCGTCATTTAATAACAGGTCCGGCGCTACACCAAGCCCCGCAATGGCCTGTCTCATAGCCTCATAGGTCGCCTGCAGGATATTGATCTCATCAATTCTTTTTTCTGACGCAGACCCTACGGCCCAGGCAACTGCTTTTTCACGGATCACGTCATATAATTCTTCCCTTTTCGCCTCAGAAAGCTTTTTGGAATCATTGATATATAAAATATCACAGTCCTTGGGAAGAATGACTGCGCCAGCCACGACAGGGCCTACCCAGGGACCTCTTCCCGCCTCATCTATTCCGCAGATCAGCTGATACTTCTGATACTCTCTCTCATAGGCAAACAGCTCATACATGCGCGCCTTTTCTTTCTCCAGCGCCTCCATCTTCTTTCTGAGACGCTCCGCCTCTTTTTCCGCCTTTCCCATGCCAGTAACCCCTTTGTCTGCTTACTTTTTCTTCTGTACGCCGCCAATCTTGTTCAGCGGCCAAATCCTGATCCATGCACGCCCGATAATTTTACTTTTATGAATATTGCCTATTTGCTTTTCCCGGCTGTCTCCACTGTTATTCCGGTTATCACCCATGACAAAGTATTCATCCTCGCCAAGCTTAACCTCCTGCGCCGCACGACCACGCTTATCCGCCTGAATGACCTCCTTACCATAGCCCTCATACAATTTTTCACCATTGATGAGAATGGTGCCATCCTCTTCAATTTGAATGGTTTCTCCGGGAAGTCCTATAATTCTTTTGATGTAAAGCGTTTTTTTATCATTTTCAAAGGGCTGTAAAACAATGATTTCAAAACGCTTCGGTTCACGAAAACGATAGGATAATTTGTCAACCATCAGATTTTCACCATTATACAACGTAGGTTCCATGGATTCACCATCCACCTGCGTCCTTTGCACGACGAACATGACAATCAAAATGGCGGCAAGCAGCACCCCTGCGAAATAAAGAATGGTATTGATCACTTCTTTCACAATGTCCTTTGGTGTTAATTCCTTCTTTTCACCAGCATTTTCTATCGCCTCTGTTTTCATTTCTGACATACCTCCAAAGTCATTCTGCCCATTCTGCCATTTCTAAAATCCTCAATTAATATGCTGGCAGCCTTTCCCAGATCCAATACCTCACCCTTGCCATAGCATTTCCGGCTCTCCGCAACACGCTCCAAAAGCTCGCTTAAGGATCCGTCCTCCTCTATTTGATAACGATCCGCCAACGCGCCGGGATACAATTCCCGCACGCATTCCAAAAACTCCATGGCAAGCTCCTCCAGCACCAAAATCTCATCATTGACGGAGCCAATCAATGCCAGGTGGATTCCCACCATTTTATCATCAAATTTCGGCCACAGAATACCGGGCGTATCTAACAGCTCCAGATTCTTTCCAACGCGAATCCATTGCTTTCCTTTGGTTACGCCTGGCTTATTCCCCGTTTTCGTACAAGCCTTTCCTGCGAAGGCATTGATAAAGGTGGACTTTCCAACGTTCGGAATGCCAACCACCATGGCACGAATCGGTCGATTTACGATGCCGCGCTTTTTATCCTTCTCAATTTTCTCCTTACAGGCCTTCTCCACCAAACCACGAATACTTTTGATGCCGACACCCGTTTTCGCGTTGATTTCAAGTACGTGTGCACCCTTCGCTTCAAAATATTGCATCCACCGCTTATTCTCTTTTGGATCTGCAAGGTCTGATTTATTTAACAGAATAATTCTGCTTTTATTTTTTGCCAAATCATCAATGTCCGGGTTTCTGCTGCTTAGAGGAATGCGCGCATCTAACACTTCAATCACCAAATCAATCAGGATCATGTTTTCCTGCATCATTCTCTTTGCCTTTGTCATATGTCCCGGATACCAATTGACGTTCATTTTTTCATCATTCATACAAGTACGCTTCCTTCATTCCAGTATTTGTTCCATGCGCGTCTCCGAAAGACCGAAATATGCATTTCTAATTTTCGTATCCAACACATACTCACCATATAGAGATTGTCTCCGAATATAGCACCGTCTTCTCAGGCTCAGGCTTTGTGGCGGACACGACAATTTCATAAGGAATCCTGCTCATTCCCCTGTATTTAGGCAGGCACGAATAAAAGAGATTGGGATGCTCACCCATCAGCTTTTCTATCGCTTGATCATGCTGTTCCTTAATTCTCCCGATACCGATCGGCACATAGACACGATTGTCCGGTGTCTCCGTTCGGCCGAATCGAATCGCTTTTAAATA
>JAEEGG010011321.1_pt1 | contig 19486 bp, 15 predicted proteins | sample 9134161 | NCBI WGS metagenome assembly JAEEGG01 (sample SAMN16246543, study PRJNA631951) | gut metagenome | biome: gut microbiome; feature: rumen; material: CR-attached | host: Bos | place: Iran: Karaj | collected 2018-10 | reverse complement strand
GCGAAGAATACTATGAAAAGACTGTAGATTTATTAACTGAAGTTATAGCTTGCAAGTCTTATTCTGGTCACGAAGGTGATTGTGCAGAATTATTATTAGATTTTTTTAAGAAGAATGATATTCCTGCTTTTTCTGATTCAAGGGGTAGTGTGCTTGCTGTTTCTGCTTCTTTTAACAGAGATAAGTTTGTGGCGGCCGGGAATTCTAAGGAATGGGTTAAGAATATCCTAAAAACAGCTGAAGAAAATAATGACAAAGTCTTAATCTATAATGCTCATATGGATGTGGTAACTGCAGATAATGCTGATGAGTGGACCGATAGTCCTTTTAAAGCAGTCAGACGAGATGGAAAAATCTATGGCCGTGGAACCTGTGATATGAAGGGCGCTCTTGCGGCGATGGCTTATTCATTAGTGGTTTCTAAAAAGTTAGATGAAGATTTTGAAAGAAATATAGTTTTAATAGGCTGTTTTGTTACAGAAGAAGAAGTTAGTGAAGGAATGGCTTTTAAAGATATTTTTGAAGAATTTGGTTTAAAAGCAGATATGGTTTTGCTGGGAGAACCTTCAAAAATGCAGATTTCTCGAGGGCAGCGCGGCAAATTAGAAATGTGTGTTGAAACATCTGGTGTCTGTTCTCATACTTCTGTTCCTGAAACAGCTGTCAGTGCTGTTTATAAATTGGCAGATGTTTTGAAAGCTGTAGAAAAATATGAATTAGATGAAAGAGCAAAATATGGGCTAGGTGCTGAAAATACTCTTAAACGAACAACTTTGGCGGTTGCTTCCGTAGAAAGCTGGCCAAAGAACAGGAGTTTTGTTCCAGATAGAGCCATGGCTTATGTTACAGGAAGATTGGCTTTGGGGCAAAGTATGAAAACTGTTTGTGAGTCTTTGGAAAAGTCTGGAATATGGCCCGAAGGAACCAAGTGCACTCAGTTTGTTTATCGTGGTCATTCTTATACTGGCAAAAAAAGCGAGTGGGTTTCTGAACATTCCGGCTGGGAAACAAAGGTTGAATCAGAATTTTTTAAACTTGTAGAAAGCTCTTGTAAAGCGATTACAGGGCAAGAACCTGTGAATAAGATTTGGCCTTTCTCAACCGATGGAGTTTATAGTGCAAGCAGAGCCGGTATTCCAACATTAGGTTTGGGACCTGGTTATGAAGAAATGGCTCACAAAATAGATGAATGGGTTAAAGAAGAAGATTTTAAATTAGCTTTTAAGATTTATTCTTTAATTCCTTTTTATAAATAGCTTAAGTTATATTCTGCCTCTGATATAATACCAGCATAATCCTATCCATTCATGCATGGCTGCTCTGAACATAGAGTAATTGTCATCGGCATATACTGTTGTAATTTTATTATGACTTGGAGCGGGGAGAACTTTAAAACCAAGCTTTTCAAAAGTTAAGCAGGAACGATAGATATGGGCGTTGCTTGTAGTAAGAAGTATTTTGTTTATCCCTTTTGCTTCAAGCTGTTTTTTAGCATAAAGAGCTTCTGTAGCTGTTGTTATTATTTCTTCACTTTTGAAAATTGTGATTTTATCTTGTGGAATATCTAACATTTTGGTCAATGAGGCTACTGCATAATATTCTTTGAAACCATTTAATTCGCTAAATCCTGTGCTTATATAAAGATGCTTTGCTTGTCCGCTTTTTATTAATTTTGCACCATGTATTACTCTCTGATATGTTGATAAATTTGGTTCACCAGCGGGTGACACTCCTGAAGCTAAGACTAATACTGCATCTGCTTTTTCTGTTGAATGGGGCATTATTAGCGGAACAGTCATGTAACCGCCAATCGGAAAGGTAGTTATGATCATTATGAAAGAAAAGGCAATTGAACTACCTATTTTAAAATAATTTCTATACTTTCTTAATATTTTAGGCAGGTTGTTTTTAGGTATAAAGCAATAATAAATAGTGAAAAGACAGTAAATAACAGAGAAGAAATAAGAGGGTACTCTGTGCAACTGTTGAAAAATTAAAAAGCTAAAGAACGGAATTGAAAAAAAGATAAGTTTACATAACATTTTATATTTTACCTAAGTGTTTTCTTCTTTCTGAGTTTCAAAATATTATCATATTTAACAAATAGCCAACACCATTTTATTACTTCTTTTCTTAGAATAATATGCTGATTAATAGAATCTTCAAAGTTTTTATCATCTAAAATCTGCTGTAATAGCTTTTGTGTAGCCATAAACAAGTTTTGCCCCTGTTTTATGATTTCTTTTAACTGGGAATCAGCTATTTTCTCTGAAATATCTGAGTTCATTATTGAATCTGCTAGGATAGCAACGGCAAAATAACGGTCATTAACTTTTGAATCAATAAACAGTATGTCGTTTGAAATCGGAGTTTCTAAATCTGAGTTAATTCTGTTTAACAACTCATAACCAGGTATTGCCAACATAAATACATGGGCTTGAAGCAGTCTTTCCGGTTCTTTTATAAACAGTTCTTCATCCATATTCAAAAGGCGATAATACAGATTCTGGCTGTCAATATTAAGATTATTTACCGGAATCAAATCATCGGTTATTTCCTGATTATCTATTTTAATTCGTTTTAAACCAGTTATCATTTCATCTATAGCTTCGACTATTTCATTGTTTTTCAACGGATTCGAAGGTTTCTTTATTTCTTCTTTCAGTCTTTGGTTATGAATTTCGTTTTTACCTAAAAGTGTACTGATTGCTTTTGAATTTTTATCTATGACTATTTCCGCTGTTTTTTTACTTGGAAGATTGGTAACAGGTATTTTTTCTAAGGCAGGTTTGCGAGTGATTGATTCAATGTATTTTATTTGCCATTTATTGAAAATAGAAACCATAAATAACATGGCTGAATATATTAATAGAATAGTTAAACTGCTGATATTTCCAACATAAAAATACATTCCGGGGATATTTCTAACATATTCTAAAAAGCTTATTAGAGTATCTAAAAGAATTGAAAATCCAGAATTCAAAAGAACTGTTGAAATAGAAAACATAGAAAGAAAAGCAATTATAAAACCTAAAGGTAGTATAAAGGTAAATGACCATAATATAAGCGGATTAACAAATAGACTAGATAGAGAAACAGTTCCGAATATATAAGCTCCCATCGGCATTATTCCAAGATTTGCTGCAAAAGTAACCGATAGATATCTGCTTATAGATTCAGGCAAATGCAGCATATCAAGAAGGAATTTGAAAGGAGGACTCAGAAAAATAATTGATAATACTGCAGTAAAACTTAGAATGAAAGATGCATTATGTAAAAGGGATGGCTCATAAATAAGCATAATCAATGCTGCAATTGATATGGGTCTTATTGGTGAAGAGGTGGATTCTAATAGAAAAATAGTTGAAAGAGAAAGGTACATTATCAAGGCTCGCCATACTGAGGGACTGCCTACTGTAACCATTGCATAAAAAGAAAGAATTAAAGCAATTGAAACACATCGTGATATTGGCGGAATTTTAAACCAGTGCATAATCGATGCGACAAAAAGAATAATTATCATTATATGCTGACCAGAAACAGCTAAAATATGGCTGATTCCTGTTTCAACAAATATTTTTTTATCTGTTATCTTGCTTGTGTCTCCTAGTAAGAATCCTGTTACTATTGCTGAATGTTCTTTTTTTAATACAGAAGTAAGACTGCTTTTTATTTTTTGCTGAAATTCTTTTGCTGTAGTCTTTATAGAAGGAAGTTTCGGCTCTACCTGGGTAAAACTAGCTACATCAAACTGAGGTGCTTTATCTAAGGATACTATTCGTAGTTTTCCCGTCATTGTATAGTATTGTTCTGGATAAAGTCTTTGTCTGTTAAGAATCATATGACAATTAACTTTTACAGGAATATCTACTGTTTGATGATCATCTGAATAGCTTAAATCTGTAAAAACATAGCTTATGCGGTTATTGCTTAAAACAGATGATTCGCCTGTATACCTGCCATAAAGAGTTCCTGATGTATTGTCTAAAATTAGAAGGTCAGTTTTATTCCAGCTTGGTTTATTTCTTATGGCTCCAAAAAACATGGAGGCTGTTAAAGAGGAGATTATTAGACTTATTGTTATAGCTTTCTCTGATTTTATAAATAAGGAAAAAATCAAAGTTGCTAGAGAAAGACCGAACCAGACTATGTATAAATCACTGGAAAACAGTTCTGATAACAGAATACCAACAATAAAAACAGCAACAAATATTGGAAGTATTTCAGGATAGGATTTATATATTTTAGGTTCTTTTTTTTTCTTCTTTTTCATAAATTGGTTTAATTCTCAGGGGGATTAAGCCTTACTCCAGAATCTTTTAATACTTCAAGCTGCAAAGAAGATAGTCCTCTTATTCTATCTTGAAAGTTTCTCCAATCATAAAACGGACATTGATTCCGTTCTTCAATAATCTGTGCTGCTATTTTTCGGCCTATTCCAGGGGCACAAAGCAAATCTTCAAAAGGTGATTTATTTAAGTATATTTTGTTGGGGGTTGCTTTTCCGATTTGAGTGACTTCCTCAATATTGGTTATTGTATTATCTTGGGCCACAAGGTCTATTTCGAGATCATCTTTGCCTGTTAAAACAGCTTTATTTAAAGGAACATTACTAGGAGACAAAAAAGTATATAGAATTCCTGTTGTCAGCACTATGCCTACTAGGATTCTAATCTGTATCTGTTCTTCTCTTTTTAGGAAAAACAAATTCTGATGCCTCCAGCCTCGTTTTTTAAGTTTATATTTTTCCCTATTATTGCTTTTTTTATCCATCTTATTTTGGATAATTCATCGATAGGGGCATTCTCAAAGCTTTTTCTCGTGAAGACGTGCCAATGCCAACCGCCTTTTTCTAAAGCTATTTTAACACATGAATACTCTGTAAAGCTTTCAATTATTTTTTTTATTGAGTTTATTTCTAATATCTTAGGGAAGTAGTTTGCTGCATAAATAGGTATAAATGGGAATAGGCAGGATGCAATCAATAGTTCATCTGATTCTGTAAGTTGGCAGGAGAGAGGTGATTCTTTAAAAGCTTTCATCACTAAAGCTAGAGCTAACCTGTCTGCTTTTCTAGTGATGATATGGTCTTGCATCTGAATAATTGCTTCTAACCATGGAATTGGGTTAAATGAATCTGTTTTATTCCTATGACAGGAGATTTCATGAAACTTGGCTATCCATTTGAACGAAGGTTCTAGAAAACTTTCTGCCTGTTTTTTATATCCAGAGTTAATAACAGCGAATCTGCAGGCATCCATACCGTATTCATAGATTAAATCCTTTTCAAATGGAAGTTCTACAGAATAAGGGTCATACCAACCTGTGGGATTTGCTCCCGAAAGCTGCCCTAGTCTTTTTTCAATATCTAGATGTAGATTGTTTTCTGAAAAGAAAACAGGCCATTTTCTGACCTGTTTTTCTAACGATTGAGGATTATATCGAAATGTCAATTTCTTAATAAACTCCAAAGAAGCTTTGTTTTTTCGTCTTCGCCTTTAGACTGAGTGATATCGAAAAGCTGCTGACGAGCTTCTCCTACCAAAACTGGTTCTTCAAATGATTTACCACAAGCTATAAGAAAACGAATTTCAAAAATAGTATAGTCGTAGTCATTAGCTTTAATAGCTTCAGTTCCGACTCTTAATGAGTTCTTTACTAGTTCCTGATATTTTTCGTCTGGAAGATTTTCTGTAGCGATATATTCTCTGTAAGCTGCACAGAATTTATCTGCTGCTTCTGCTCTAGAAATATAATTTGCTAATTCTAGTCTGGTTTCACCGTCATCAACATTTTCAATCTCCATTTTTGCTTTTTGTATCCAACTTTCAGCAGATTCAAGATTGAAAAGATTGTCATAGGCTTCAGATTGGCAAATAAGAACTATTGCTTCATTTACTTCAGCTTTGGTTAGGAATGTACCCGTAGCTATTTTTCGGTAAAAATCTAAGCTTTCACTGAAAGTCGAACGTGCATTTATAAGTTGAAGATAAGCATATTCAGGCTGTTTTTGACTGAATAAAGTAAAGGCTTGATTCCAATATTTTGTTTGTTTTTCCTGTAATTCTTTACCGGTTAAATAGGTGTAACCTAAAGAAACTCCAGCAATTATTAGAACTAATAATGCTATTACAACAATAATTACTTTAGAACCGCCGAAACGGTTTTTGTTATTATTCTTCATTATTATCCTCTTCTCCGTCATAATCTTCAACTTCTGTTTCGTCTGATGCATCTGTTTGTCGGTCGACGGAATCTTCATGGCGCATTTCACGAGCCTGATTTACAAACCAAAGAATAACACCCTGGGCACCATTTGCACCATAAATTATTTGTTCCAAAAATTTATTACTTTCTTGAATATTTCCAAGAAGTCTGTTGGCACCAGCCAAAATATACATTATTTCAAATACACGAGACTGTGGGATGTTTTCCTTAGGAATTCTGGTTCCATCAGGCATAAAAGCGTCGTCAACACCTGTAGCAAGATTTGTAATATTTAAAAATGAAATTGCTTCTTTTAAATAAGCTGTTTCAAAGGCTTTATATCTTTCTTTTAATGCAGGATCCTGGGTTTCATCATAAGCATCTCTAGCTGTCCAGGCTCCTTGAAGATAAGTATAACCTAAAATTCTGTGATTTGCTCTTCTTGCTTTATAGCAAATAGCTGCCAGTTCCCATGAACGTATTGCAGTTTCAAGGTCGCCTTCTTTCTGCAGTTCATTAACTGGTTTATTCTTCTTTTTTAAGTCAGTTGCAACTCTGTCTAATAGTGGCTTTATCTGTCTTAATATAGAAATATTAACTGGTGTGAGCTCTTTTAGCTTTTCTGATTCTACGTCTTTCCATATTTGCTGACCATTTGAAGCAGCTCTTACACGGCTTGCAGCTTCCCATTGAGACCTGTGGCTTTCAAGCAGAGCGTGTTTCCTTGCTTCTTCTGCTGTCATAGAAGGACAGAAATACTTGTCTTCAGCAGCATAATAGCAGTTTGGACAAACACAGACGTTATAATAGCGAGGAGTAATATTGCCTAGATAGGTTGGTCTGTAATCTATATCACGCTTATTAAGGCTGAACTGTTTTTTCCTTAAATTATAACGAGTAAATGAAGTCCCACAAATGGGGCATGCTATATTTTTAGGTATAAAAAGTTTTTCATTTAAAGCCATAAAACACCATTCCGCTATTAGTTTTTATTACTACAAATAAACAAAATACCGCAAATTTGATTATTCTGCAACTTTATTAATAAACAAGTACTATTTTATTTCATCTATATTAATATCAACCATTCTGCATAGTTCATATTCGTTTATGATGGGTTTCCCTAGTTCAAGGGCTTTATTCTTTTTTGTAGATACAAAACTGTCATTTTCTAGTGAGCCAATTACTAAATAATCTGTTTTTGCAGAAACAGAACTCTTTGTTTGTCCACCAGAAGACTTTATCAGTTCTTCGAGTTTTCTTCTTGGAACAATTGCTTCTCCAGTGACAACAAAGCTTTTACCATCAAGTTTATTGGTTGTTTTCTGAGAATCTAACAGTTCTTGGCTAGGACCATGCCACCAGTTTTTGATTGTAGAAATAAAAGATTGGTTATTGGGATTCTTGATAAAGTCTATTATATTGTTAGCTATTTTTTCTTGAACGCCTTCAATATTAACAAGCTTTTCAGAAGTTATTTCTAAAAATTCGTCAAAAGATTGATGTACGGTTTTGGCAATATTTTCGCTGACTACCGGCCCTACGTTGCTTATTCCAAAGGCAGAAATCAATCTGAACAAAGGCTTTTCTGAAGCTTTCTTTATGTTTGCTACTATCTTTGAAGCCGATTTGATTCCCATTCTATCTACTGAGGCTAATTGGGCTTCTGTAAGTTTAAGTATATCTTCTGGCTGATTGATTATTTTATTCTCTAATAATCTGTCTACTAACTGAGGTCCAAAATTGTCTATTTCTAACTGAGTGATGAAGTGGGTGGTTTTTCTCGCTTTTACACCAAAACAGTTTTCGTTATCGCATCTTACAATTGTAGATCCGTCTTCATCGTCTTTGGCTGTGGTTGTTTTGCCGCCACAAGCCGGGCAGAATTCAGGAATCTGTATTTCTTGTTCTGAACCATTTCTTTCTTCTTTTACAGAACCAACAACATAAGGGATAATATAGGCAGCTTTTTCAACTAACAGATAGTCTCCAAGCCTGATGTCTTTTTCTCGTATTTGGTCTATGTTATGTAAACTTGCTCTTGAAACTGTTGTCCCGCATAATTCAACTGGTTCTATCCAGGCTACAGGGGTTATTCTTGAACGTCCAACACGCCATTCTACATTAAGTAATTTTGATTTTGCTCTTGGTTGCGGGAATTTATAGGCTATAACCCAACGCGGGGCTTTTGCTGTTGTTCCAAGTTCTTCCTGTTTGTCTAAATCATCTATTTTTAGAACTACTCCATCAATATCGAACTGGAAATTATTTCTTTCTATGTCTATTCTATCTATAAATGCTTTAACTTCTTCGACGGAATTACAAATTTGTATTTCTTGATTAAGCTTGAAACCCTGCTGCTTTAAAAAGTCTAATGCTTCTGAATGTTTCTTAAATCCTAATTCCTTGGCCTGAGCTATGCCGTAAACCATTACTCCTAGCTTTCGTTCTGCTGCAACAGCAGGATTAAGAGATTTTATCGTGCCTGAAGTTAAGTTTCTGCAATTTTTAAATGGTTCGAGACCTTCTTTTAATCTTTTTTCGTTAAGTTCATCTAAGACTTTGCGCGGAGTATAGATTTCTCCTCTTACATCTATGTCTAATTGGCTGGAAATGCTCAACGGAAGAGATTTAATCGTTTTGGCATTGCTTGTAATGAGGTCTCCTTTTTGTCCGTCGCCTCTGGTAGCACCATTAACCAATTGGCCGTTGTTATAATTGAAAGAACCTGAGACTCCGTCAATTTTTAATTCAGCTACTACAGGAAAAGGCGAACGGTTTAACTGTTTTTCGCATCTTCCTATCCAGTCTAATATGTCTGACAGCGAATACGAGTTTTCGATACTCAGCATTGGAACCCGATGAGTTATTGAATCAAAAGATGTTACAGAGCCGCCAACTCTCTGAGTTGGAGAATCTGGAGTTATCAGTTCCGGGTGCTGTTTTTCAAGAGCTTCAAGTTCTTTTAATAGCATGTCAAATTCTGTATCTGAAATTTCAGGATCAGATTTGACGTAATAAAGATATTCGTGTCGGCGAATCTGTTTTCGCAAAGTTTCAATTTTTTCTATTATTGTATCCATAATTTAATCTGCTAACTGAGTATTTATAAATTGAACACCTGAATTTGTGCCCATCCATAAAAGGGTAATGTTGTCGCCTTCCCCTTGAATGGCTAATGTTCTTATTGCTTCTGGTTTTTTGCCTGAAATATCAGAAATAGTCTGAATATGATTATTTCTGATTCTAGCCAGGCCTTTACTGGTTCCTAGCCATATTGCATTTTTATGGAAGACTAGAGAGTAAATAATATTGGAAGGTAGACCATGTAGTTCTGAATAATTAACTAATTCTGGTGAAAAATTGCTTTCAAAGTCTTTTAATGGAGTATTTACCATCATTAAGCCTGTCGACGTTCCCAACCATATGTTTTTTCCATCAAAAGCCATATCATAAATTGGTCTGGAGATAGAAGACTTTGTATGGTCAATGTTTTTCCAAGCATTTGGACTTCCTGCCGGAAATCCGATGTTCAAAACACTTAGCCCGTTATCATGAATTACCGAAAGCCAATTAAGGTATCTAGAAATCTTTGTACACCAGGAACTTCTTAAACCATTATTGGTAGTTTCTTTATTTATAATAATCTTAGTTTCTGATTTTTCTTTTGCATTGCTTGATTCGTCTTCTATTTCAATAGATTTATAAAAAATAATTCCCTTTTGTGTTGAGACCCAAAGGTTTTCTCCGTCTAATTTTATGTCCCATACTACATTTGAAGGAAGGGAAAACTTATCTGTTTTATCAACAAATTTGCCCGATTCATCATATTTGCAGATACCGAATAAACTGCAAACCCAAAGGTTTTTCCCGTCAGATTCAATACGGTTTGCCTGCGGGAAAGGGAATTTCCCGTTTTCAACAGTAAAAGCCGTCAGTTCATCATTTTCAAGTTTATATATGCCTTTTTCTGTTGCTATCCATACTCTTTTGTATTCGTCAATTTCTATGTCGTTAACTGGTGGGGTAGAAATAATTTGGCTAAAGGCTACAGTAACATTCTTTTGCCCTCTGTTGTCAGAAGAGATTTGTTTTATGTTATCTATAGAATTCCCTTTTTTGATGCTGCTTTCATTGGCATTGGTAAAAGAATTGTATTGGGTAACTGGAAGATTGTTGTTCTTTTTTTGTCCTGTTGCTTTTATTATGAAAATAATTATTGCAATAACCAATACTGTTACAAAAATCTTTGTAGTAGGATTATTGGAATTGAAATATTTCTTCCTTTGTTCATTCGTGGAGTTTGTCAAAATAATTCCTCCATTGAAATGGGAATTGTTTGTTTTTCTTTTATAATAGCCAATTCAGATGGTCTAACCTGATTGCCGTTGTCATCAAAACCACCGGAACCAATAATACTATCCCATACTTTTAACGTTGATAAAGCGTCTCTAATAGTCAGATTCTTTTCTGATACTGATTTTAATGCTAACATAACTATCATAAGAGCTTCATAGCCAGTTTCTGCATCAAAATCTGCTTTTAATCCATAGTTTTCCTGATATGAATTCAGGAATGAATCAAACTTTTGCCCGCCAGCTCTAGGATTGTAGGGTAGGGTAGTGATTACAGATTCAGAATATATGCCTGCAAGACGGATAAACTCGCTAGAAGCACATTGGTTTGCGCCAAGTATAGGCTTATTAAACTTCATTTCCCTGGCCTGTCTGACTATTAAAGCAGAGTCTGCCGCTGGAGCAAGTATAACCAAAGAGTCTGGCTTCGTTTTAAATAATGATTCTAGTTGTTCTCTGAAATTTATTGTTCCTTTAGGGAATGGTAATGCGTTGCTTACTTGCTGAGAATGTCTTGAACAGATTTCTATGTATCTTTGTGCGCTTTCAGCTCCGTAAAGTTCAGGATCATAAATTATTGCTGGTCTTTTGGCTTTATACCTATTATAGGCTATTGACGAGAGAGCATCAAACTGGCGCTGATCGTCTGTTATACTTCTAAATGTATATGATGAGGATTTTGCTATTTCGTAATGAGTGCATATAGCAGTTAAAAATGGTATAAGAGCTTTTTCAGAGATATACTGTATGATTCTGGTTTCTTCTGAAGTAAAGCCTCCGATAATCATAGAAACTTTTTCTTTGTATATAAGGTCTCTGGCTGCTTCAGCCGGTGTAATTCTATTGCTGTCTTTTACAATTAATCTGATTCGGCTTTTATTAATGCCACCTTGCTCATTTATGTCTTTAACTGCAAGCCTGATTCCATTTAAATGACTGATTGACCTGGATGAAAAATCACCAGTTAAAGGAAGGATTATACCTATGTTTATGTCATTGCTTTTAAAATCAATAGAGAAATATATCAATAACAATAATACAGGAATTGCTAAGAGTTGAAATTTATCAAATCTTATAAAAAATTTTTTCAGCCTTTTAAATATTCTTTTGGAGTTAATTTTCATATGCAACTATTTTTTATATAGGTAAGAACGAGCATGAATAGTCCTACATACACAGCTAAAGTAAAAAAGTAGAGTAGTGCAAAAAATAGGAATGGCAATTCTTTAATGATTTTGTTGAAAAATTCATTATCAACATCATTTAAAACAGGTTCCATATTAGAAAGTTTGTCAAAAAGGAAGAATATTACACCTCCAAGACCGAAGAAACCTATGGCAAAACCAAAACCACAAGCGAATACAGGTGTATATTCATTGTTAGGTGCTGTAGTATAGAGAAGGTAGGCAATCAAAAGGCTTATGCACAGAAGAGTACAAAAGACAAGCGATGCCCAGAACAGCCACTTCCAAATAAATTCCTTCATTAAAATTGCCTCAAAGTACTATTAAAAGATTTATACCATAAAAAGAATAAATTTTGTAAAAAATTATTTATTATATATCTTTCCGTTTACTGAAATAGGAGTTTAATGATAATCTATATATATATGTTTTTCTAAAAATTGATATTATTATTGGTTTTATATGATTAAAGGTAATGATAGAAAAAGATCTTATACTTTGCCTGAGCTTTTAATAACTATTTTGCTCTTGGCAATACTTTTTACTTTAGGAATAATCTTGTCTTCTGGTTTTGATCACTCTAAGCAGCTTAGAGACTATAGCGTGGCGGTTGCATTAGCTCAGCAGGCCATTGAAATTGCTCGTTCTACTCCGTATGATTTACTTGATGACGAAAATGCTGGCTCAACCAGTTTGGAATACGATTTTAATTCTGTTAATGGAGACAACGATTTAATTGTTCCTGATTATGACTCAGGCTTTGTTAAATATCACAGAACTGTTGAGATTCGTGATGTGAAAGCTTCAACTGATGAAAAGCGTTCTATTGGTCTTAAAACTATCAAAGTGACTGTTGATTGGAAATCGGCAGAAACTGGCAAAAAGGAAACTTTTGTCGTTTCTTCTTCTATAGCGGATATCAATTAGTTAAAACATGGTTTAATTTATGAAAATTGGTAAGAAAACAGGTTTTACTCTAGTAGAAATACTTATTGTTGTAGCATTACTGATATTTATACTCTATTTTGCTTATCAGATATTTTTCTCGCAGACAAGAGCCGTTACTCAGACTATTGATGCTTTGCAGACAAATGAGGGGTTAAGACGAGTTCTGTCTTTTGTTGGTGACGATGTAAGAGAATCTACAAGAATTGTTAAACCAACACCTATTAAGCTTGAAGATGTTCCTTCTGTGGTTACTACTACAGGAAGTATTATGATTTTACAAAGTTCAGAAGTAGACCCAAGAATAAAATTCGATAGCCCTTTAGGTGGGCAGATAAGTCAGATTACCACTATAGAATATGAATTAGAACCAATGAACAGTTCTAAGGAAGGTGCTGATAACAGTGGTCCGGCAAGATTCAGACTTATTAGAAATGCTACTATAGAAGAAAAAAATGGTGAAAAGAATCGTCAGCGACAGGTAATCGCTGATAATATTAAGGAATTTATGGTTTTTAGAACAGTAAGGCAACCTTTTAAACCTAATAATGTTGATTCCATGAATGATAAGATTATTCAGGAAGTTCCTATTAGTGAGGCAGGAACAGGCAATAGCCTTATTCATCTCAAAATGGTCATTGAACGTAATCGAAAAGAAAATGAACGAAATAAAGATAAAGTATACACCGTAACTATGAATACCAGTTTTTATAAACGTGGGAAAGAGATATTCTTACATCCATGAAAAAAATGCTTAAATACTCAAGACGTGGTTCTGGTTATTTGATTGTATTGGCTTTTGCTACAATACTCCTTATCTTTTTTGCTATCTTCGGCCGAGTTAGAAGTGGTCATCATCAGCTTCAGGCTAAGGATGTCAGAAGATTTGTCGCTTCAAATCTTGGTGAAGCGGCTCTTAACTGTATTGTTGCTGAACTTAATGCTAATAGAGCATTTAATACTCACCGCTATTATTCAGAAAAAAACAAGAATAAATGGGCTTCGCCGGTTAAGAATCGTGAAACTCTAATTGGAAAAATGGATAATATAACGATTAAAGGCGTTAATGACGGAATATACGGTGGCTATACAGAACATGGAGAGTTTAAGGCAAAATTTGCTCAGAATTATGGTTCTAGGGAAAACTCAAAAACCAAGGCTTTACGTGAATCTGAAATGTATACCAGAGTGGAGATAGTGGTTAAAGTCGGTGGTGGTTGGGGCATCAAGGAACAAACTTATAGAAAAATAACAGCTATTCTTGAAAGAAGATACCCTGCAACCGAATATCTCCTTTTTGATGGTGAAATGTTGGATGTGGGTGGATTAGGTCCCTATACTCAAAGAGAAAACCAGCTTAAACGTTCTAGAATCTATGGTTATAACTGGATAACATTTAATACTGCCGGTGGTTCATGTAAAGGAACAGAAATAGTTGAAGGAGAAAAAATAGAAACTCCTGGTTTAATCAGAGCATTAGTGGATACAGATTTGGAATTTTCCAGCAAGGAAAGGCACAAGCTTACTAAAGATAACGATTCCGTTCATGTTACTAAATTTGAAGATTTTGACGGTTATATTGTTGACGGCCCTCATGGAGCCCACCCAATAAAGTTTACACGATTGCCCAAAGAACGAATTCAAAAAACTGTTAATTCATTTAAGAAAGTTTATGGGATAACAATTGATAATAAATCTCTGCCTGTAAGCAAGTATTCTAATCCATATGATCCAAATACCAAATACTATGATTTAAATTTTGGAGAATATAGAGCTATTGCCATTCCTAGAGATGACGATGATGATAGAACTTCTCGACTTGGGAGAGCTTCGGATGATGATGATGAAGATAACCCTCCTGGAGATGAAGAAGAAGTAGTAGACGATATTGATACTAAAGATTCTGATGACCCGGAAATAATAAAAGCAAAACATGGCAGAAAGCTTCTGGTTTATTCTGAAGTGCCTCTAAGAATATGGGGTTGTCCAGATAAAAGCATTACTATTTACAGTACAAAAGATATCGTTATTGCTGGAGATTTTAACCAGAACCCGGAAACGTCTCAGGTATATAAAGATAGATATTATCAGGAATACAAGAAAGTTTTGCGCAACGGGAAAAACAACAATAAAGTTGGTGCAATGGTAATGTCTGAGGGGCGTATCTTTATAGATATGTCTTCTCCAAGCAAATTTGTTAAAAACGAAGTCAAACCTTATTTCTTCTATTGTCTTGGTATGAGTATGCATCCGTCTTCTTTGGAAATTGAAGAGGAATTGAAAAGAACAGTTTGTCCTCCAGAACCAAGAGATAGGGGTTCTATCCTTGGTATCAATAGTAATATGGGCGGCGGTATTGCTGAAGCTCGTTTTGGAACTATGGCTTATCTTTATAATTATCCAGAAATTAATTCTGGAGGTAGTTATGAGGCTAATATTGAAGATTTGAAGAATTTCTTTATGCCTGGTGGAACGGCTTTAGATCCTAGATTTGGTATTAAAGACTCTAAGGTTAGAGAAGATATAATTGAATACATTAAACAGGCGGTTAGAGCTGGTGGTGATTTAACGAGCGACGAACAGGATAGAATCTTTGAAATGGCATGGAAGCAGGCGATAAAAGAAGAAGAGGAATCAGGTTTCGATCCAGGATGTGGTGCATCTGGTATGGTTTCAGGCTTATTTAACGAAGCAATTAAAAAAGAATCTGATGGGATATTTGTTCCGGAAATAACAATAAATGCTACTTTGATAAGTTCTACCAGAAGAGCTTCTAAATGGCATATAGGTAATTCTAATTCCAAAGTTAATGATGAAATTGGAAATACTGAAGAATACCTTAAAAAACCTGGTTTTATTATTCAGAGAATATATGGCGGCGATATTAGAATTGGTCGTGCTAAGCCAGAGTATTTCGTAGGTGGTTCTCATGGCGGCGGAAATATTTTAAGAAGAAGAATCTGGGATAATACTAATTTAACTAATCGTGAATTTAAGACATTAGAAGCTCCGGCTGTTCATAATATTTTAACTTTTACGGATTAACAGATTTCTGAAAAAGAATATAACAACTTTAAAGGGTAAAAAAAAAGGCCACACTTCTAAGAGGTAGCCTTGATCAAGGAAAGGAATGATTGAAGACAACTGACGAATAAGTCGTGCAGTGTTGCCATTATAAAAGCAATATTCGTGCCAAGTTTTTTGTAAAATCTGAAATTTTTATAAATTCTTTTGAAACCCTCTTAGAATCAGTGTTCTTGCAAAAAAAACTTTTTGTCTATCACAAAAGACTTATTTAATTAATTTGTAATGAATATATTTCTTGATGATTTTTTAAACAAAGAGAATGAACTGTATAATTTTTGAACACTAAAAATGAGCAAAAATAATTATCTAAAATAAAAAAAGACCACATAATTATATGTGGTCTTTCAAGGACTATATTAATCAGTTTCCACAAGGAAAATTAAAATTATCAGGAAGTTGAAGAGTTGAAATTGCATGCTTGTAAATCAACTGCTTTTTGCCTTCTGATTCTAACAGAATTACAAATGTATCAAAATCTAAAACTGTACCTTGGATTTGGAAGCCTTTCATTAAAAAAATCTTTACAGCTTCTTTTTGTTCTTTCAGATACTGAAGAATATTGTCTTGAATATTAATAGCTGGCATTAATAAGTCCCTCCATTTTTTTATGCTATTTATTTAAAGTATTCTATAAAAAAATACAAATCTTTTCAAGAGTTTGGTCTCATATATTATTTTATTTCTTTAAACTTTTTAATAATCCTAAATAGTTTTTCAATATGTTTGTAATAAAATCGACCTTTTTTGTAAGCCATTCATAAAGATTATCAAAATCTGTTGAAATATAAATCATATCTTTAACATATTTCATCTTTATATTGGTTACTAGTCCCTTTTTATTAGCTTTCATTTTGAATCGGAATAATCTTCCGGCTATTTTTCTTAAATTTTCTTCACTTTCTTCTTTCCCTGTAGTAGCAATTATAAACTCATTTATTCCGTTTTCGCCAAGTTTATAGCTAGCTTGAAGCTTTTCAAAAGGTTTAAAAGGATTCCTAATAAAACCATTTATTATTTTAGGAAATCTGTTGTGGAGTGCTTGGTTATCATAATAAAACTCCATAGCATAATTTTCCCTGTATGGAAGCAATGATTCTAAACTGGCTATTGTTTCTTTTGAAATAGGCTTGAGTGATATATAAACAGAATTATCTGTAGTTTGGAAATAATATTTCCCTGAAGGGAATAAGTAAGAAATAGGCTTTTCTTCTTGGCTTATTTCTTTTGATGCTGCAATACAACCATATCCAGAGATTAATCCGTCTTTAATATCTTTGCTGGACAAAGTTTTGGAAGATATTCTGATTATGGCTGATTTATGAGCATTAACCAATCTATCTAATATAATAGTTACATTACATTTGCATAAGTCTTTTATATTTGGCAAAAAAACTGAAAGCTTTTTAAAGAAATCAGAACAAAAACTGATTGCTACAGGATAATCTATTCCGCTTGGTAATATAGCGTTTTCCAAATCATCGCTTTTTTCGGATTCTTCTATTTTCTCTGTTGAGTTTTCAGGAACTGCCTTTTCACTCTTGATTTCCTTAGTTTGTTCTAAGGGCTTTTCTTCTTTGGAAATTGGGTGGATTTCTTTATTTTTGTTTGAAGAGTGTAATTTATAAGTACCAAGAAGAGGTTCGCTTAATGTTTTTGCTCCAGTATTCAAATCAGAGCATAACTTTGTAATAGCAATTGATTTTTCATAAAGCCCTTCTTCTTGATAAAGTCTGGAAATGCCCATTAATATGTTTAGAACTTTGTTCATGTCGGCTCTATCGCCTAATAGACCATGATAGTTAGCCATAGCTTCATGATATGCTTTGAGTCTAATGGCTAAATACAAAGTTTCATCCGGATCATTCATGTTTGGATTGGCTTTAAAAGCTTCTTTAACAAAAGCAAGAGCTTTGTCGAATTCATCCTTATCTAGATATACTCTTCCTATATGTAGCAAGATTTCACTTTGGGCTGGAACAAGCGTATTAGCTTTTTGCAGATATATTAATGCATTGTCTAGATCTCCATTGCGATAATAAGCCCAGCCAAGAGTATCTAAATATGAGGCATTGTTGGGTTCAAGCTTATTGGCCTTCTTAGCCATAGTTAAAGATTTTTCGTTGTTAATGTTTAACTCAGTATATAAATAAGCTAGATTGTTTAAAGTTTCTGCAGAATCCGGTCTTAATTTAATTGCTTCTTCATATTGTTCGGCTGCTTTTTCGTAATTGTTGTTACTATAATATAAAGTTGCAAGATGGTATCTTGATTCATATATTGAGCCTTTTAATGCTATAGATTTTAGTAGAGCTTCTTCTGCCTTTTTAAAGTCTTTGTTTTTAAATGCTGCCCAACCAAGACTATCTAGAAATCCTGGATTGTCTGGTGATTGGTCAACAGCTCTTTGACAAAGGTCTACTGCTAGACCAGTATTGACTCCATATTCTGCATAAAGATACCCAAGATTATTAAGTGCATAAGGATTTGCGGGAGCTATTTCAATTATTTTTTTGTAAACTGCTTCTTCAAGCCAGAATGGTTCTTGTTTGCCTTTTGCCTGATATTCTTCGTGTAGCCCCATGTAAATACTTAATAAAGTATTTTGTAATTTTTGATTTCTTGGGTCTAAAGAAGCGGCTTTTTCATATGAAGCTATAGATAAAAATAGAGCTGAGTCTGCATTTCCCAAGAATCTGAAGCATTGCCCCATTATATAATAGTATTGTGATGTTCTAGGAATGAGTGTTAAAGCAATTTTTAAATCTTCTTCAGGTTTCATTAAAGCAAAGTAGCTGTTGTCTTTGTTTTTTAATTCCTGAAAAATAATGGCTTTAGCTATCCAATAATCTGCGGATTCATGTAAATCTTCTTCGTAATCAAGAAGTATTTCTTCAAAATGCTGTTCATCTTTGAATTCAGAATCATCTTTTTTGTTGTTGCAAAGCATCACGCCTGTATAAAAGATATTTCTAAGCTTATCTTCTGTTGAAGCTTTGTTCGGATCTTTGATTGAAAAATAATCATTCCCAGATTTAATCAGTTCAGCATGCTTAGGGGTATCTGAAAGCTTTATTAGATTGAACCATCTGTTTATGGCATGATATTGGGCAATTACATTGCCTTTATGTTCAAGAATATACTTTTTTAATAATTGGAGGTTGTAATCGGCAGGTTTGGTCTTTTCAAAATTAATTTCATTCTGTCGGAACAAAGGTAAGCCAAAATCAAAATTAATTTCAGCCTTTATTATATTAGCTGCAAAAACAAAAAATGCAGTTAGAAAAAGTATCGTACAAAAAGATTTCTTGAACATTTATGCCTCCAATTTATTATGTTTCTTTTGTTTATTTATAAAATACGGGCGGTTGTTGCGCCGCCCGTTATTTGGTTAATTAGCCAAGTGTTGTTGTTTGTCGCTGACTAAGTATAGTATTGAACTGATCGTTGTAATCCTGAAGTATCTTGAGAATGCCTCGTTTAATAGAGAGAAGTTCATCGCTTGAAGCCTTAACTTCATGATTCTTTTTAATTTCTTGTTCAATAGCTTCTTCTATTCTCTTAACTTTTGCAGCTATGAACGGCAGGTATCTGCGTACAAATTCGCATTGTTTCGGGAATGGAAGTGTTTTCCAATATTCATTATAAACTGTTCTGATTAAATAAAGACCCATTGTATTGTTCTTCAAATAATCAAAGAGTTCAATTAAT
>JAEEGG010011320.1_pt1 | contig 19487 bp, 20 predicted proteins | sample 9134161 | NCBI WGS metagenome assembly JAEEGG01 (sample SAMN16246543, study PRJNA631951) | gut metagenome | biome: gut microbiome; feature: rumen; material: CR-attached | host: Bos | place: Iran: Karaj | collected 2018-10 | reverse complement strand
GCTGTGCGCAATCCCGTGAAACTCGTGCTGACTAACTATCCTGAAGGCAAGACCGAGGAGCTGACTGCCGTGAATAACCCTGAGAACATGGCTGACGGCACACATTCCATCACCTTCAGCCGCGAACTGTGGATAGAGCGCGATGACTTCATGGAGGTGACGGAGAAGAAGTTCATGCGACTTGCCCCCGGCAAGGAGGTAAGACTGAAAAATGCCTACATCATCAAGTGTGACGAGGAGCACCCCTGCGACAAGGACGCTGAGGGCAACGTCACCACCATCTACGCTACCTATGACCCCGACTCACGCAGCGGAATGCCTGGTGCAGACCGTAAGATAAAGGGAAAGACGCTGCACTGGCTCAACTGTCAGGACGCTGTCAATGCTGAGGTACGCTTATACGACCGTCTGTTCTCAGTAGAGAACCCCGCTGCCGACGAACGCGACTTCCGAGAACTGCTGAATCCCAACTCTCTCATCGTGCTCCCCAATGCCTTTGTAGAGCCGTACTTGAAGGAGAAAAAGGCTGCCGACTTCCTGCAGTTCCAGCGCATCGGATACTTCACACTGGACCTTGACTCCACACCAGACCACCTTGTGTTCAACAAGACCGTAGGGCTGAAAAGTTAAGATATTATTTAAGGAGTAATTAGTAATAACCCATTACTAATTAGCATAATATGCAGATAGACGAGGAGTACTTTAAAAGCGAAGAGTTTCAAGAGATACTGGAGAACTACAAGTCATCCGTAGAAACGGGCAGCTACCCGTTTATGGATGTTGACGACCTGGTAGACTTGGCCGACTACTTCAGTTGGCAAGGTGACGACGACAAGGCAGAAGAGGCCATCGATCACGCCATCGAGCTCTACCCCGACGCTACTCTGCCTAACGTATTCAAGGCACGCAGGGCATTGCAGGAAGGTGACTATGCCGAGGCAAGGGTGTGTGCTGAAATGATTGGTAACCAGGACGACCCCGACTACCACTACCTCATGGCAGAGATACTCATTGCCGAGGGTGACATCGACGAGGCTGACCGCTATCTGCGTAACTACGGCAAAACAGTTGATGCAGACGAGTATGATGACTTTGTAAAAGACTGCGCCAACCTATACATTGACTATAACATCAGCGACAAAGCCTACGAGTGGATGATGCGTTCGCGTGGCGACGACAGCGACGACTTCAAGGAGCTGATGGCACGGACACTATTCGGACTGGGCAAGTATAAGGACTCGAGCGTATCTTCAATGAGCTGCTCGACCAGCATCCTTTCTCATTAAACTACTGGAATGCACTGGCATCGGCTCAACTCATGAACGAGGACTACTCCAATGCCATCACCAGCAGCGAATATGCTATAGCCATCGACCCCGAAGACCCAGACGGTTTCTGTAGCAAGGCAAACGGGCTGCTACGGTTAGGCAACTACGAGGAGGCACTGAAAAGCTACAAACGATACGCCGAACTGGTACCCGACGACGAGTGTGGTCCCCTTTACCAAGGTGTCTGCCTGGTCAACTTGGGACGCAACGATGAAGCACTGAAGGTACTGGAGCAGGCTCTGGCACTGGCTCCCGACGACTCACCCTACCTGGTACAGATATACCAGGAGCTGGCATTCTGCTATGGTTCGCATCATGAGGTAGCCAAGGCAATGAGAATGCTCGACAAGACCGAGACGTTGGACTGCGACCACATTGACATGCAGGTCATACGCGGACATATCCTCCTGCAGAACGAGTACATCAACGAGGCCGAGGAAGCATTCAAGACAGCCATCATCCGCTCGGCTGACGCTCCGTCCGTGCTATTACGTATCATCGTATCTCTATACGACAACCATTACGTTAACGCCAGCTATCAGATGCTGCTCAAGTTTCTGCGCATGACCCGCGAATACTACCCCGACTTCCGTGGCGGTAATGCCTACATGGCCCTGTGCTGCTACGACCTAGGAAAAGCTGACGAGTTCATGAAGTATCTGCGACGTGCCGTTGAGCAAGACCCTAAGGAGGCACAAACCGTGCTTGCATGTCTGTTTCCAGATGGAACACCCGTCAGCGAATACGTCACGTATATGGAAGAAAAGCTCAATTAAGCATTAAGCATTAAGAATTAAGCATTCAAGTAAATGAACTTCATAACAACACTATTAGGCAATCTGAACTACGGCACCATTCTGTTTCTGATGCTCCTTGAGAGCACCGTCGTGCCAGTACCCTCGGAATTTGTAGTCACACCAGCCGCCTATCACGCCGCCAGTGGACAACTGGATGTGTGGCTGGTAATACTCTTTGCCACCATCGGTGCCGACCTCGGTGCCAGCATCAACTACTTTGTGGCACTCTATGTAGGACGGCCCGTCATCTACAAGTTTGCCAACAGCAAGTGGGGCAAGATGTGTCTGCTGAATCAGGAGAAGGTGGAGAAGTCGGAACGCTACTTCGACGACCACGGCGTGGTGGCTACGCTGACGGGCCGCCTCATTCCCGGCATCCGTCACCTCATCTCGATACCCGCAGGACTGGCACGCATGCACTACGGCAAGTTCCTACTATATACCACTATCGGAGCCGGCTGCTGGCACGCCATTCTGGCAGGTTTGGGCTGGTATCTGCACAGTATCGTGCCAGAGGAACAGCTGAACGATAAAATCGGCGAGTATGCCGAGTACATCAAACTCATCATCTTCGCGCTTGTTATTGCAGCCATCGTCTGGTTTGTCGTCAGGACATACCTGAAGAAGAGAAGCACATAATCATCAGTCATTATAGCAAACAATTCGTATTTTTGTACATATATAACCATTATCAACTAACGTTATGGCAAGAATCAACAATCATCTCGTCATCATGGCAGGCGGCGTAGGCAGCCGTTTCTGGCCGATGAGCACAGCAGAGAAACCCAAGCAGTTCATCGATGTAATGGGAGTCGGCAAGTCGCTGCTTCAGCTGACGGTAGACCGCTTTGAGGGTATTGTCGACGCAACAAACGTATGGGTAGTAACCAACAGGGCGTATGCCGATACCGTAGCTGAGCAACTGCCAGACATGCCGCGCGACCACATACTGTGTGAGCCTTGTCGCAGAAACACAGCTCCATGTATCGCATACGTATCGTGGCGTATCAAGTCGAGAGACCCGAAGGCCAACATCGTAGTGTCGCCCAGCGACCATGTAGTGATGGACACACAGGAGTTCCGACGCGTCATCGGCGACTGTCTGAAATTCTCTGGCGAGAGCGATGCCATCGTTACCCTCGGCATGAAGCCCAATCGTCCAGAGACGGGGTACGGATATATCGAGGCCAACCTTTCAGCACGTTCGCTACGCAACAAGGAAGTGTTCCGTGTCGACTCCTTCCGCGAGAAGCCTGACCTCAAGACCGCACAGGAGTATATCAAGAAGAACAACTACTTCTGGAATGCGGGCATTTTCATCTGGAATGTCAACACCATAGTCAACGCTTTCCGCATCTACCAGCCAGCTATTTCCAAGATCTTCGAGGGACTGCTACCCGTCTACGGCACGGACAAGGAACAGGCTGAGATTGACCGCTTGTTCCCAGAATGCGAGAACATCAGCGTCGACTATGCCATCATGGAGAAAGCCGAGGAGATATTCGTCTGTCCTGCCGACTTCGGATGGAGCGACCTCGGCACATGGGGATCGCTGCACCAGCAAACCAAGAAAGACCTCTACGGCAACGCCTGCATCGGTCAAGACATCAGCCTCTACGAGTCACACAACTGTATTGTGCATACCACACAGGAGAAGAAGGTCGTCATTCAAGGACTGGACGGATATATCGTGGCTGAAAACGACGACACCTTATTAATATGCAAGCTCTCTGAGGAACAGCGCATCAAGCAGTTCAGCGGACAGGACAAATGATGAGATAAGAGATAAAGATAAGAGATAAAAGATAAGAGATAAGAGATATGAGATATAAGATAAGAGATATGAGGGGGAGGGTTGCGCTCATTACCGGCATAACTGGTCAGGACGGTAGCTATCTGGCTGAGTTTCTTATCGAGAAAGGCTACGAGGTACACGGCTTGATGCGCCGCTCGTCATCGTTTAACACAGGTCGCATCGAGCACCTCTATCTTGACGAGTGGGTGCGTGACATGAAGAAGAAACGTCTCGTCAACCTGCATTGGGCGGATATGACAGACTCCTCATCGTTGATCCGTATCATCTCTAAGGTGCGTCCCGACGAGATATACAACCTGGCTGCACAGAGTCATGTGAAGGTATCGTTTGATGTGCCGGAATACACGGCCGACACCGATGCCAACGGTGTGCTGCGCCTGTTGGAGGCCGTTCGCATCTGTGGACTGGCAGAAACTTGTCGCATCTACCAAGCATCGACATCCGAGCTATACGGAAAGGTGCAGGAAGTACCACAGAGTGAGACCACTCCGTTCTATCCCCGCTCGCCCTACGCCGTCGCCAAGCTCTATGGTTTCTGGATCATGAAGAACTACCGAGAATCGTATAACATGTTCTGCTGCAACGGCATCCTGTTCAATCACGAGAGTGAGCGGCGCGGCGAGACATTCGTAACCCGTAAGATTACGTTGGCTGCTGCTCGCATTGCACAAGGCTATCAAGACAAGCTCTACTTGGGTAACCTCAATTCGCTGCGCGACTGGGGATATGCCAAGGACTACATCGAGTGCATGTGGCTTATTCTGCAACAGCCTGACCCCGACGACTTTGTCATCGCCACAGGCGAGTACCATACCGTTCGCGAGTTTGCTACACTGGCCTTCAAGGAAGTAGGCATTGAACTGGAATGGCGCGGAGATGGTGTCAACGAGAAAGGTTACAACAAGGCCACGGGCAAGTCGCTGGTTGAGGTCGATCCCAAATATTTCCGTCCTGCCGAGGTCGATCAATTGTTAGGTGATCCGTCAAAGGCCAGGGCCAAGCTGGGGTGGAATCCGCAGAAGACGTCTTTCGAGGATCTTGTGAGAATCATGGTTCGCCACGACATGAAGTTCGTCAGAAAGTTATTCCTAAAGGCACAACTGGACAAGGAAGATGCTGAGTAAGAACAGTAAGATATATGTTGCTGGCCACTACGGACTGGTGGGTTCTGCCATTTGGAACAACCTAATGCAAAGAGGATATACGAACTTGGTGGGCAGAACACACAGGGAACTCGACTTGACAGACCAGGTGGCCGTCAGGAAGTTCTTCGACGAGGAGCAGCCTGACGCCGTAGTGCTGGCTGCGGCCTTTGTTGGCGGCATCATGGCCAATTCGCTGTACCGCGCCGACTTTATCATGATGAACATGAAGATACAGTGCAACGTCATCTCTGAAGCCTACGCTCATGGAGTGGAAAGACTCCTGTTCCTCGGCTCTACGTGTATCTATCCCAAGAATGCACCGCAGCCCATGAAGGAGGACTGTCTGCTGACGTCGCCGCTTGAGTACACCAACGAGGAGTATGCCATTGCCAAGATTGCCGGCCTGAAGATGTGTGAGTCGTACAACCTACAGTATGGCACCAACTACATCGCCGTGATGCCCACGAACCTCTACGGTCCCAACGACAATTTCCACTTGGAGAACAGCCATGTCATGCCCGCCATGATGCGTAAGGTGTACCTGGCCAAGCTCATCCATGACAGCGCATGGGACAAGATAGCCACCGACCTTGACAAGCGACCCGTGGAGGGTGTTGACGGAAACGCCAGCTGTCATGACATCTTAACGGTGTTACGGAAATATGGCATTGAGGACAACAAGGTCACGCTATGGGGGACGGGCACGCCACTTCGCGAATGCCTATGGAGCGAGGACATGGCCGATGCCAGCGTTCACGTGCTGTTGAATGTCAACTTCAGCGACATCATAGGCATTGAGAAGTATTCCTCCGTTCACTATGGTGCCTCAACGGACGGTGCCGTTGACCGTAACCATAGTGCAGGACGTGGTGGAGCCATCCCGTCATTGGGTGAGATTCGCAACTGTCACATCAATGTCGGCACAGGCAAGGAACTGACTATCCGCCAGCTTTCTGAACTTGTCGTCAAGGCAGTCGGATTCGAGGGCTTGGTAGCGTTTGACGCCAGCAAGCCCGACGGCACCATGCGCAAGCTCATTGATGTCAGCAAGCTCCATTCGTTAGGCTGGACTCACAAGGTGGAGATCGACGATGGTGTCCGTCGGCTGTTCAAGTGGTATCAGGACAGTCTCTGTCCTACAGCGTAATATTCTCAATACGAAGTCTCTGGACTCCTGCTGGCACACGGACTTCGACGATGTCACCTACCTTCCTGCCCGTCAATGCCTGAGCTATCGGTGACTTGATGGAGATTTTCCTCTCCTGGATGTTGGCCTCATGCGGACTGACTATCGTATAGGTCATACGGCAATTATTGGCAAGATTGGTCATCTCCACTTTTGTGAGCAGTCCGACGGTGTCGGCACCCAGTCTCGACGTATCGATAACTCGAGCATGCTCCAGCACCCTCTGCTTGAAACGTATCCTGCCAAGCAGCCGCGACTGTTCGCGCTTGGCGGCATGGTACTCGAAGTTCTCGCTTAGGTCACCCTTGTCGCGTGCCTCGGCAATAGCCTCACGCACCTGAGGCAGTTCCACACTTTCCAACTGACGGAGTTCGGCTACGAGTTTGTCATAGCCCTCCTGCGACATATATTCCATAGTAATATTGTTTTTTTTACGGTAGATACAGAGATTATATATATGATACGTATATGTGATTGTCAAAACTTCAGGAAATCATTGTCAATCATCTGACTCCACTTCGCGGCCCCCTCATCATCCAAGTGGTCCGTGTCGAAAAAGTCGTCTGACACAAAATCACGGCATTGCGAGTAGTCTTTTGAGACAGCTCCAGGAGTATGGGTACAGCAGTACCTCACGAAATCCTTCTGCCGCTGGGAACTTCGTTAGTAATAGGATGCTATCACAGGAGCTTGCAGAAGAATCAGCCGAATGCCGTTTGCCTGACACATGCTTGCTATCTTCTGCAAGTGACGAAAGTTGTCTGTAGCGTAAGTCCAGTCTTTACATGTATGGTGTTGGACTGCCAGCATAGCTGAATGCTCAGTCACGCTGGAAGCCTCACGCTGTTCTTTGCTGTAACTGGTGTTCCATCCCAGGCTGTCAAGTGCAGCGTCTCTGGCAGTCAGTTTCTTCTTTAATGCTGAGATACTGGCCAGTTCAAATCCGTATTTGCTCAAAAGGGAATGTTTAGGATAGTCCATATACAGCCGATAATAGGTGCAGCGGAAAGGCTCCGACAGCTCCAGGGGGCCGTCAAACAGGTTGGAATTGTCGACTATCAGAATGACATCCCGTAAGCGGGTACATTTGGGCAAAAAACGCCGCAGCAGATATTCGTCGTACTCAAACGTCTGCGAGACGTTACACAGGTTGTATGCACGTTTGGAGAACATGTCCGGACGGATACCGAAAAGTCCGTGGGAGTTGCCCAACACAAGCACCTCTACCTCTTCCGCATGGTGCTGCATCCAGTTGTCCTTCTGCCGGTAGGAATTCGGAATACTGCGCATGTGCCACTCGATGCCGGCAAACAGCAATAACAGCGGAAACAGGAAGCAGACGGATTTGACAACAAACCTCTTCATCGCCTAAAACTGGAAATAGATAAACACCTGGTCCTCCCCATGAAAGAAGACAATAGCCAACACCAAAAGATAATATGTCGTCCACCTGACACAGGCAGGACATCGAGGCGGCCACTGCAACGCATGGCACTTATCGCGCTGCAGCCATTCGACTGTTATCAGCAGGATACACCATAGTATGGCTACCTTTCCTGCATGCACGGTACCCCACTCACCATTGACTGCAGTTGTGGCAGTCTGCCACAGATACCCGAAAGCCGCCCCGATGCTGTCGGCACGGAAGAACACCCATCCTACCACCACCAACAAGAACGTAAGCATGATACTTGGGACATCAGCAAACGACGGGACTGACGAGTCTTTTGCCATCTTCCGGCCTAACAACAGGAAGGGCAGGAAAAGCAGGGCATGGTAGACACCCCATAGCACAAAGGTCCAGTTGGCTCCATGCCATAGTCCGCTCAGCAGAAATACAATGAAAGTATTGCATACAGTGATCAGTCGACCCCTGCGACTTCCACCCAGCGGGATATAGACGTAGTCGCGGAACCACGACATCAAGGAGATGTGCCATCGACGCCAGAACTCGCCAACAGTCCTGGAAAAATAGGGCAAACGGAAATTTTCATTCAGGCGTATGCCAAACAGACGGGCAGTACCTATAGCGATGTCGGAATAGCCAGAGAAATCACCGTATATCTGGAATGTAAAAAGAAGCATACCCACAATGAGCATCACGCCACCCTCTCCCTGCCAGTTGTCCCACACCTGGTTAACGGCTAAGGCACAGTTGTCGGCAACCACCATCTTCTTGAAGAATCCCCATAGCATCTGCCGTAGTCCGTCGACAGCCTCTGCATAGTCAAAGCGACGGCAGCGAAGCATCTGCGGGAGGAGATTCGTGGCACGCTCGATGGGACCGGCTACCAACTGGGGGAAGAAGCAGATGAAGGCAAAAAAGGCCATAACGTCCTGAGTTGCCCTTATCTTGCAACGATAGACATCGATGGTGTAGCTGAGCGACTGGAATGTGTAGAAACTGATGCCGACAGGTAATATCACATTCAGTGTGGGCATATCGACAAGGAAACCCAGAGAGGAAGCCCACGTCTGTAAGCTGGAGGCAAAGAAGTTAAAATACTTGAAGGTCGCCAGTATGAGCAGGTTGAATACGATATTGGCCGTTGCCGTCCAAGTCCTTACCGATTTAGACTGTGCACTGTCTATCATCCGCCCGCTGACATAGCTACTCAGTGTCGTTAGGAAGATAAGCAGTAGAAAGCGAACGTCCCACCAGCCATAAAACACATAGCTGGCAGCAACAATCAGTGTGTTCTGCCAGAAAAGTCTCTTTGCCAACGTCCAATACAGAGAAAAGACGATGGGCAGGAACAACAGGAATGAAAAAGAGACAAACGACATGGCTACACGAACGCATTGAGCATGGCCGCTACTTGTTTTGCCTCTGTGTCGGTCATTGCCTGATGACAGGGCAACGACAGCTCCTCGCGGCTTAGTCGTTCAGCGACAGGCAGCGACAAGGTATTCCACTCGCCATAGCAGTGTTGGCGATGGGGCGGTATGGGATAATGTATCTGTGTCTCTATCCCACCGGTTTCCAGATACCGTTTCAGTTCGTCCCGTCGCTGGCAGAAAACTGGAAAGATGTGCCATACGCTGTCTCGGTCTGACTGAGGTAATCGTATCAGCGGATTCTTTATCTGACTATAATAGATGGCGGCAATTTCCTTGCGACGCTGATTGTCAGCATCGAGGTGGCGCAGCTTTACGTCGAGGATAGCGGCCTGCAGCTCGTCGATACGCGAGTTACGCCCCACATAGTCGTGGACGTACTTCTGCCGGCTGCCGTAGTTGCCCAATGCCCGTACCACTTCGGCCAACTCGTCGTCATCGGTAGTCACAGCACCGGCATCGCCAAATGCTCCAAGGTTCTTGCCCGGATAGAAGCTATGGCCGGCGGCATCGCCGAGGGAGCCGGTTCGCTTAAGGTTAGAGTGAATAGTGAAAAGTGAATATTTGCAGCCATGTGCCTGTGCATTGTCCTCGATGAGCTTCAGGTTGTATTTCCTGCATAGCTCCCCTATCCTATCAGTATGGGCGCAACGCCCGTAGAGATGGACTATCATAATGGCACGAGTGCGAGGGGTGATAGCCTGTTCGATAAGTGTGTCGTCAATCTGAAGTGTGTCGGGCGAAGGCTCTACAAAGACAGGCACGAGGTCGTTTTCAGTGACAGCCAGCACGGTGGCGATAAACGTATTGGCAGGCACGATGACCTCGTCACCTTCCTTCATGACTCCCATTTCCTTGTAGGCTCGCAGGATGAGCGTCAGCGCGTCCAACCCGTTGCCGCAGCCAATGCAATGGCGTGTGCCAATATACTTGGCGTATGCCTCCTCAAAGCGGCGCGTATAGTCGCCCTTGAGGTACCAGCCACTCTGCAGCACCTCGTCTATGGCACGTCGCAACTCGTTGTCATAGGCATCGTTGACTTGTTTCAGGGGAAGATACTTTATCATCGGCGGTAGCAAATTATTCACTATTCACTATTCACTTTACCTTATACTTTCCATTCGTACCAGTCGTAGCAGATGCCACGACCGCCAAAACCTTCTTTCTGGTATATCAGCTGCTCGTTGAGATAGGTGCCATGTTTTTCCGTCGATATACCGAAATCGAAGTAGGCATGCTGTTGCAGGGACTTGTCGATGACGGACTCAAACAGCAGGTCGAGGGCATGCGCCTCCTTGCCACGGGGACTGGCGGCAATATATTGCGAATGTACCACACGACTGCTGACGTACAATACCGACCCTGCGACGGTGACGCCATCCTCCTTGGCTACCACCAGCCGTATATTGGCGGGTAGCCGACCGTGGAGCATCTCTATCTCATCGACGGTATGGACAGGATTCAGTCCATAGCGTTCCTGAAGATTCCTCGTCAGTATCTGCCAGAAAGGCCGATAGTCGTCCGTATCCTCTATCGTGATGCCAAGCTCCTTGGCACGGCGGGCGCCACACTGTCGGATTCGGTACCACTGGTTTGGATGCTCACGACTGATGGCCGACGAAATGCTTCGTGTGACGGTAGCTCCACACACCTCGACGACAGCATACAGATCCTCCTCCGACGGCTGCCGGTGATATATCCAGGGGGTCGGTTTGTAGACGACACGCAGCAGACCTTCACCACGCAGCAGTCCGTTGACATCCTTGAATATCTGAACCACGTCTGCCGCCGTGGCTTTGTCGCTCATGATCAGCCCCCCGTACGTCAGCCCTTGGTGGGAATAGAATGTGTCACCGCTGACATTGCCGGGCAGCAGTGCATAGAGCTTGCCACGACGATAGACCATCAGCGAATGGTCGCTGAAGCGGTCGGCATGGTAGTCCATGTAGCGGCGGTCGAGAAGGAAGGTGCCATTCTTCGACTGAGCTACGAAGTCGTTCCACGCCTCTGCCTGTTCAGGAGTATATCGACTTATTTCGAGCATCCTACATATCTCAGGAATTCGTCGTAGTCTTCTATATAGTCCTCGGCCTCATAATGCTCGGAAGCCAGCACCAGACAAACGGCACCACTGGAGAAGTCGTCGAGCGTACGCCAGGTGTTGGTATCGATGAGCAGCCCCTGCCAGGGATGGTTCAGCAGCACCGTCTTGCGCTCGTAGCCGTTGTCGAGGGTGACATGGAACGAGCCGCTGAGTGCAACGACAAACTGCTTGAGCCGCTTGTGGGCATGGCCGCCACGGCTCTCGCCACCTGGTACGTCGTACACCCAGTAGGCACGCTTAATCTCAAACGGTACCATCGACTGTGCCTCTGCAAACGTCAGATTGCCGCGCGGGTCGGTAATCCTGGGCAGGTCGATCATCTTGATTTCCAGTTCTTTCATACAGTATGCGGCTGCGACGATGTCGCAGCATACGGGACTTTAGCGGTTGGCGTACATGTTGTCGTAGTACTTCTGGTAGTCGCCGCTCGTCACATTGTCGAGCCACTCCTGGTTGTCGAGATACCAGCGGACGGTTTTTTCTATTCCCTCCTCGAACTGCAGCGAGGGTTCCCAGCCGAGCTCCTTCTGAAGCTTCGACGAGTCGATGGCGTAGCGCAGGTCGTGGCCGGCACGGTCGGTGACGTAGGTGATGAGGTCCATGTCCTCGCCTTCCTTACGGCCCAGCAGACGGTCGACGGTGTTGATGACCACCTTGATGATGTCGATGTTCTTCCACTCGTTGAAGCCGCCAATGTTGTACGTCTCGGCAATCATGCCCTGATGGAAGATGAGGTCGATGGCACGGGCGTGGTCCTCGACGAACAACCAGTCGCGCACATTCTCGCCCTTGCCATACACGGGCAGCGGCTTGCGATGGCGGATATTGTTGATAAACAGCGGTATCAGCTTCTCAGGGAACTGGTAGGGACCGTAGTTGTTCGAGCAGTTGGTGACGATGACGGGCATGCCGTAGGTGTCGTGGTAGGCACGGACAAAGTGGTCGCTGCTGGCCTTGGCGGCACTGTATGGAGAGTGCGGATTATACTTCGTGGTCTCAAGGAAGAACTTGTCGCCGTAGGCCAGATGGTGCTCTGCGCTCGATGCCGTCGTGGTGAACGGAGGCTCGATGCCCTCAGGGTGTGTCAGTTCGAGTGCGCCATATACCTCATCGGTTGAGATGTGGTAGAAACGCTTGCCCTCATAATGCTCAGGCAGCGACTCCCAATACAGTTTGGCGGCCTGCAACAGCGACAGCGTACCCATCACATTGGTCTTGGCAAACGTGAACGGGTCCTTGATGGAGCGGTCCACATGGCTCTCGGCGGCCAGGTGGATAATGCCGTCCACCTTCTTGTCCTGCATCAGCTTGTAGAAGGCGTCGAAGTCACAGATGTCCATCTTCACAAACTCGTAGTTGGGCTTGTCCTCGATGTCCTTGAGGTTTGCCAGGTTGCCGGCATACGTCAGCTTGTCGAGATTGATGATGTGATACTCGGGATACTTGTTCACAAACAGGCGCACCACATGGCTTCCAATAAAGCCTGCGCCACCGGTAATTACAATTGTACGCTTCATATTTCTTTCGTTATTTCGATGATTCGATATTGCGGTATTTCGATGATTCGATGATTCGCTATCTCCCTAATGTTATAACCTCCAGATCCTTAAACTCCTTGCCGTCGATGGTCAGTCGGACGAGCGTCCGCTCCTTGTGCCATCCCTGCAATCCGGCGGCACCTGGATTGATGTGCAGCATGTTCAGCGTCCTGTCGAACTTCACCTTTAATATATGCGAGTGACCGGCCACAAACAGCTGGGGTGGATTGGCATACAGCGTCGAGCGCACGGAGTAGTCGTAGTTGCCGGGGTAGCCGCCGATATGCTTGATGAGCACGTCGACATCCTCTATCTTGAAACGGTTCAGCTCACGGTACATCAGCCGCAGGTCACCGCCGTCGCAGTTGCCGCAGACGGCACGCAGCGGACGGAAAGCCGCCAGCCGCTCGGCCACCTCCACGCTGCCGATGTCACCCGCATGCCATATCTCGTCGCACGGCTCGAAGTAGTGCAGGTACTTCTCGTCCCAATAGCTGTGCGTGTCGCTGATGATTCCAACTTTCATCATAACTATGAACTGTGAACTATGAACTATGAACTACCGCAAACCGTTTACGGATAAAGTCGGCTATCAGACTCTCCGTAGCCTGCAAACCCAGAATACTGGCGTCGATGCAGAGGTCGTACGACTCGGCAGCCCCCCACTTCTTGCCCGTATAGTAATTATAGAATGCGGCACGCTTGTTCTCCCGCTGCTCGATGAACTTGTGGGCAGCCGCATGGTCAATCTGCTGCTTGACCATCACCTGCTGGATGCGGAATTCCATAGAGGCTGTGATGAAAATGCTCACCACGTTCTTACGCTCGCGCAGCACATAGTCGGCACAACGGCCAACGAACACACACGAGCCTTCGTCGGCTGCCTTCAGGATGGCATCGCTCTGGAACTTGAACAACGACTCCTGCGAGATGCTGGAGTTATAGACGCTGCCGCTGTTGACGTGCGGCGAACCGAGGTTGAAGAGACCTTTGATGAAGCCCTTCTTCTCGTCGTTCTGCTCGAAGAACTTCTCCGAGAAGCCGCTCTCCTTGGCAGCCAGGTTCAGCAGCTCGCGGTCGTAGTACTTGGCGTTGAAGTCCATCGCCAGCATGCGGGCTATGTCGTGGCCTCCACTGCCCAGCTGGCGTCCCACACAGACGATGATGGGCTTACCCACGCCCTCACAAGAGGAGGAGTTCCTGTGTACCTGTTGTGCTGAATAGTTATCTTGTTGTTCCATATTATAAAGTCTGGGGGCATTTTATCTGTCTAAACATCCTTCCCTTTGGTAGCGCTTGGGAGTGCCTTCAGCTTATTCATATACCACCACAGCATCGGTATCGTCATGGCGAACGATCCGAAGTCGCTGACGGGCATTGCATACCACACGCCGTCCAGGTCCCAGAACAAGGGAAACACATAAGCCATCGGCAGCAACAGAATGAGCTGGCGCGACAGCGAGAGGAAGATGCTGACTTTCACCTTGCCGATACATTGGAAGAAGTTGGTGATGACAGCCTGCGAACCCACGACGAAGAACACCAGCATGTCGAGCACAATGCCACGGGCTGCCATCTCGAGAAGCGTCTGGTCGGTGGTGAAGATGCGGGCTATCTGGCGTGGGAACAGCATCGACAGCCCCCAGCCCACCAGCAGGATAGCCGTTGCGGCAGCTATCGTCAGCCACAGGCAGCGGAACATGCGGTCGTACTTCTCAGCACCGTAGTTGTAGCCCACGATGGGCTGCATGCCCTGTATCATACCCATGACGAACATGAAGAACACCATCACCATCGAGTTGGCTATCGAGTAGGCACCCACCGCCATATCGCCGCCATAGCGCACAAACTGGTTGTTCATGAAGATGACAATGACACACGACGTAGTCTGCATCAGGAATGGAGAAATACCAATCGCTATGATGTTTTTCACCAGGTCGTTCTTCAGCCGGTAGATGCCCCGCTTCAGGTGCAGCAGCTCCTTCTTGTCCGAGAATATCCACATCTGCCAGCATAGTGCCAGCGACTGAGAGGTGATGGTGGCCAAGGCCGCTCCCTTGATGCCCATCCGGAGCCACCACACAAAGGCGACGACCAGCACGATGTTACAGCCGACTGTAAACAGCGTGGCATACATCGCGTGGCGGGGCTTGCCTGCCGCCCTCAGCACGGCATTCATGCCGAAGTACATGTGGGTCACCATATTGCCCAACAGGATGACAGTCATGAACTCACGGGCGTAAGGGAGCGTCACGTCCGACGCTCCGAAAAAGTGCAGGATAGGGTCCAGGAAGATCAGGCTGACCACCATGAATGCCAGTCCGATGACAAGGTTCAGCGTCACCGTATTGCCCAGCAGGTGCTCGGCTGTCTCGTAGTCACGCTGTCCCAGTTTGACACTGATACACGTCGAGGCGCCCACGCCGACAGCAGCTCCGAAGGCCGCGCTCAGGTTCATGAACGGAAACGTGATGCCCAAGCCCGCAATAGCCTCCGGGCCTACCATCTGACCGATCATCGCACGGTCAATGATATTATAGAGCGACGAGGCCGACATGGCCACAATGGCCGGCAGCGCATACTGCCACAGCAGTCTGCCCACGGGTTTCGTCCCCAGCTCTAATGCAGCTTGTTTGTTGTCCATACCTATAAATATTGTGCAAAGGTACGAATAAGTGAGCGAAAATGCAAATTTATTTGCAATTTTCCGAACGAAAGATTGCAACGCCACACTCTTGCCTTTAGGTGAGAGAACATTCGACCGCAGGTCAAAGGTAGTGCAAATCGAGCGAAATACCAAAGGAAATCTTGATTTTCTTTGTATTTCTGATGCCGTCACGTTCAAGAAACTCAAATATTATTAGCTGAACTTCCCCACCCCATTGTAACATTAAGTGGGAAAGAACTCGTGTTACTATGGAAAGCAAGCATGAAACAAAAGGAAAGCAAACGTGTAAATGTAAATTGTAAAAAAATCCCGCTCCTCCGCGTATTTACTGCGGATTCGGAGGGTTTTGCGTAATGTAATTCTAATGTAAATAGTGGCTGCGCCCCTCACGGGCAGCAGCCACCGCACAAAAAGTTATGAAAAGAACCAAAAAAAACAGTAATAACCCTTATAATACAATGACAACAGATGCTCTTGGGGGACAACGCCTTATCCTGAAGCATCCCCGAATGCCAGTTGCCAGCCTTCGACGACCTCCCAGAGGTCTACTCGCAATAGCTGGTTAGGCTGCAACATGCCTTCGTAGAAGGCCATGGCTACTGCCAGCCTTATCCACACGGGCCTCCCTTCGCTGCTGTCGGGCGGCGGCAGCGGCTGGTCGGCAGGTATTCCGATGGCCGCCGTTACCCATTCTCTGTAGTTCAGCGTGTTGTTCTCTTCGGGAGGCGCCCATCGTGCAATGATCTGTCCTACGGTATGCAGCCCGCGTGCCGTGTAGTAGGTGTTCAGTGTCTTGAATGCCGCCCGCCATCCCCACTTCATCGACTTGAAGACGTGGAACGACTTGTCGTTCTGCACTTCTTTCAGTCCCTGCCACTGTGTATTCGTCCTGCGGACGTTCAGCGGGTTGCAGTTGCGCCAGTTGCGCGGTAACTCTGTTTTCATAGCTCCATGACGATTTTTTTATAGGTATTCGTATCCGTTCTTATTATTTTGCCGTCTTTCACCAGCCTTGTCAGCAGTACCCTGCTGGCACCGTTCGATGCGCCTGTCAGCCGTTCCACGTCCTCGGCAGTGAACGTCTCGCCGAGCTGGCTGTATGCCGTGCGTGTCTTGCTGCGGTGTTTTCGTCCCCGGCTGGCGTCACGATGCAGGTTGTCGAAGTACATTCGGGCGTACTCGCCGAAGTAGTATTGCTGCGTCTGGTACTGGATGTCGAGTACCAGCCTGCACAGCCTCAAGTCCTCCTCGTCGATGTCGAAGGTCTTCTTCTCCTGCCACTGCTGCCAGTGTCGCATCAGTATGTACGGTGTGCTGACGTTGATGCCGTAGTAGCTGACGCGCTTGATGAGCAGCTCGTCGGCCCTGTCGTCGTTCATGCCGGCAATGGTCATGCGGTCGCGTGTCCACTCCCAGCACTCCCTGACCAGCGGCCACAGCGGCAGTTCGCCGCTCACCTTGTCGAGCCGTTCTGCCCATTGGGTGAGCACCCCTTCGTTTGCAGAATCATCGGCAGGCTCCTTCAATTCCATCATCTGAAAGTTCGACGGCGGCATGGGCAGCACGGCCATGCGTGTGGACAGTCCCCTGGCTACGCCCGTCTCTTCCCTGCACTTCCGCTTCAGCGAGAGCAGTGTGCCGGTAAAGACGAAGTTCCAATACACCTTGAGCAACCCCATGTGGCTTTCCATGTTTTGGTAGGCTTGTCCGTCCTCCTCGTTGTGGAACGCCTTCAGCTCCAGCGACTCCTTGTTGGCCCAGTTGCCGCTGCCATGGCTGGTCAGCGTGGTGTTGTTGTCCAGCTCTGCGTCGAAGGTGAACAGGTGCAGGTGCAGCAGTTGCTGGCCCACAGTGTCGACGGCGTTCTTCATGTCCTCGATGAACACGCCGTTCGACGTGCGCGAGGGATGGATGCGGATGACCACCTGGGGTTTCTCCAGCTTCTCCTTCTTCTGTTCCTTCGAGCTGGTGGCCCGTTCCTGTTTCTGCCGCTTATACTCGTTCAGCGCGGCGTAGCCTATCGCGTCGCTGGCAATAATCGGCTGCATGAGCACGTCGTAGAGGTCGCCCACGAACGACTTTCCGCTGCCCGGGTCGCCAATGACGTAGACGCAGTAGTTCAGCCGCCGGGCCTTCTTCGGACGGTGGTAGAAGTGGTACCACGTGCGGGTCATCAGCGTACCCATCATGGCGGCAGAGGCGAACAGCGCGGCCGGCAGTGCCTCGTCGGGCAAGTCGTAGCACACCTCCTTCAGGCAGGGGAACGTGCCGCCCATCTGTCTGATGGCGGCTCCCCAGGCGGCGAGTGGCAGCTCCGACGCTCCCCCCGCACTGTCCGGGGCTTCCCTGACCAGGTCGGCGTACTTCTTTCCCGTCACCTTCTCGACAGCCGTCCGCATGGCGGCTGACGGATATGGGCTTGTGGTCTTCTTCTCCCTTTCAGCCATGCAGTCGGCAGCGGAGCTGACCGTCTGGGCCACGTTCTCGTCCCTCTCCTCGACGATCTCCCTGACCCACGGCTGCGCCCGGAGTATTCGTTCCACCAGCTGCCTGTCGCCGTCCAGCATGATGAGCAGGTCGGTGGCCAGTTTGAGCGATTCCGCGTGACGGTTCTTGTCGTCGCTGCATGGCAGCTTGTCGCCATAGCGAGCGTCAATAACAGACTGTATATCATAGCCTCTCCACTTTATACATTGACCATTGAACATTGAACATTGACCATTGAACATTGAACATTGAACATTGACCATTGAACATTGAACATTGGCTACGCCACCCATTCCCTGAGCAGCTCCCTCACCGCCCTCAGGTTTCTGTCCGTCAGCGGACTGACGGCTTTCAGCGGCAGCAGCACCACCGCTGCCGCCACCATGAGCAGTGCCTGCAAACAGATCAAGAGTGGGCTGGCTGTGACCACCACGGTATTCTTCAGTATATTTCTCAGCAAATTCCTTGTTCTCATACGTAAACAACTCTTCTTGGTTAATAAACAGGATGTCTTCATAACGGCTGACGAACGACATGCGGCTGGCATCCTTGCACGACTCGTCAATCTCGACACCCAGCAGCCCGGCCATCTGCCGCTGGTTGTCTATCAGGTTTCCCCATTCGGTGCGGGCCTTGAACACCACCTTCAGCCCGTGGCCGCCGGGGGTGACATAGATGAGCAGAATCCCCAGCTCCTTGAAATCATGAACCTTTAACCATGAACCATGAACTTCACGAGGAGCATCCACGTGGTCCACGTCCATCACCACCAGCCCCGTCAGGCGTGTGGCCGACTGCTTGCGCCAGCACCCCTGGTAGCCGCTCTTCGACGTCGACTCGTCGAACGTGGCCTGGAACATGACGGCGGGCAGCCGCTTCTTCAGGTCGGCGCACCACGCCTTCACCAGCACGTCGGGAGCCTTGCCGGCCGTCTTCCTTGAGCGGCGCAGCCACTCCTGGAATTCCTTGTCAGCCGTCCATCGTTCGGTGTTGTCGAGGTCGCCCTTCACCTCGCGGTGCTTGTCGACGAGCCAGCGTGTCTGTGCTGACGTGAACAGCCCCATGAAGGTCTGTTTGTCAACCAGCCTTGTCGGTTCTGCGAATGATTTCTGATACGAAAAGCTCATGCGAAAGCCTCCTCTATGATTTCCTGGTCCGACTTCTTGTAGAACTTGTCCCTCATGGCCTGTGCCAGCTTGTGGTCGGCCTGTACCTCTCCGCTGTCCTTCTTCTCCTCCTTGTTGAGCAGCAGCTCCAGGAGTCGTATGACGACGGGTATCAGCATTTCTATTAACTTGTAATTCATAATGTTGTGTGTTTTAGAATTGGTTGGAATTGATTATCTTGTTGACCTCCGACATCTGTCGGATGAGCGTGTTCGACAGGAACGACGGCTTCGACGTGTCCAGCTCGATCATCACGCACAGCGTCTTGTCCTTCTTGCGGTGCCACACCTTCAGTCCCTGCACGTCGCACAGGTAGCGTAGATCACGGGGTCGGTTCTTCTGATCATTTTTTGAGATTATTATTTGGTGCTCACAGGGGGAGTCCCCCTGTGAGCATTACGATCTGCTCTTTCC
>JAEEGG010011318.1_pt1 | contig 19490 bp, 20 predicted proteins | sample 9134161 | NCBI WGS metagenome assembly JAEEGG01 (sample SAMN16246543, study PRJNA631951) | gut metagenome | biome: gut microbiome; feature: rumen; material: CR-attached | host: Bos | place: Iran: Karaj | collected 2018-10 | reverse complement strand
CCAGTTGTTCGAGTTTGATGAGACAGATAAGCTACGTTTAAAACATGACTGGCTGTTGGTTCGCGACTTTCTCATTGAAATTCATCGCGAGTATCCAACTGAAGAAGGAAGAAAGAGCCAGTATCCTTTACTCTCAAGTAAACTGCGAAAGGTCTTATTGGTAATTGATACTGCACCAAAGTATCCAAATCCTCCACGTTTCAGATTAAAACGTGATTTTGCTACAGAGATAGCTGGCAGCCTTTTCTCAAAGAAGAAAAAAGTTCCCTTGGTGAAGTTGTCAAAGCCTATTATGGATTACAGCGAAATTGACAGAAAATGTGAGGAGTTGAATAGACTCTACTCGGGGAAAACTTTTGCCGAAATAGCGGATATGTTAAATTTGACTATTGATGTTCCCAAATCTGTTACAGAAAAAAAAGATGAAAAAACTGATTCAAATAAGATTCCCTTAAAGAATTTTGCCGAGAAGGTTGTCTTGAAGATGTTCGAAAGCGATGCAGCTAGTTTGAATCAGATTGATGACTTTCGAAAGATTGGATTGATTGCTAAAAGTTTGCCGTTGGATAATAAAGGTAAGCCTAAGGAGTCGATGAAAATGTATACACCGGATTTCAAAGAATGGATGTCGGAAAAAACGTTTGCCGACTCCTATATGCGTGATTATTTTTCAGAGCATCAATTTCTTCTTATTGTGTATAAATATGTTCATCCAGATAAGAATGTCAAAACCCCCAATTTTATAAAATTTGTAGGTTTCAAACGTGTATATTTCACAGATGATTTTATTGATACGGCTGTATGGAAGTTTTGGAATGACGTAAGAATTTTAATTAGAGATGAAAAACTGAAAGTGATAAAATTATTTAAGGATAATAAGCCAATTATAAATCCCAAATCTGGTACTCAAAAAGAGGCTACTAACTTTCCCAAAGAGGCCCTGTATGATGTTTTTATGAGAGGGAGTGGTACAAAATCAGAAGAGAAGTATAAAACGCTTGAATTATGTGGTTATAAAATGTTACCACAGGAAATTTGGCTTTCCAAAAGGGTTACTTATGATTTGTTCGAGAATCAAAAGATTTAAAAATGGTAATGGAAAATAAAAAAATACGTGTAGTAGAATTATTCGCTGGTGTGGGAGGTTTCCGCATCGGCCTTGAAGGTGCGTCTGATGCATATGAGACGGTTTGGAATAATCAATGGGAACCGTCAACTCAACATCAGGATGCTTCAATAGTATATCAGGCCCGTTTTGGTAAAAAGGGGCATTGCAATAAGGACATCAATACAGTATTGACAACAGATATTCCAGATCACGATTTGCTCGTTGGCGGTTTCCCTTGTCAGGATTACTCTGTAGCGGCAACCTTGAGCCGCTCTGGTGGTATTGAAGGAAAGAAAGGTGTACTCTGGTGGCAGATTTATCGTATTCTGAATGAGAAAGGTGAGAAGCGCCCTAAGTTCATTTTCTTTGAGAATGTAGACCGCTTGCTCAATTCTCCAGCAACGCAGAGAGGACGCGACTTCGCCATTATCCTTGCATCTCTAGCCGATCTAGGCTATGTAGTAGAGTGGCGTGTAATCAATGCCGCTGATTATGGTATGCCACAACGTAGAAGAAGAACCTATATTGTAGGTTATCAGAAGGACTCGGTTATCGCCCAGAAGATTGAGAGAATGGAGGACTGGGTAGAGTTTGATGGCGTTATGGCAAAGGCTTTTGAGTTTAAGCCTAAAGAGAAAACCGTTTCTGAATTCGATATCGAAGGTACTATTAAGGAGGTTTCTGATGGCTTTAATAAGGGCAAGAAAGAAAGTCCTTTTGGTAATGCGGGAATGATGATGAATCGTCATATTTATTCTGTTGATGCAGAGGCTGTATATGATGGACCTAGACAAACCTTAGGAGGAAATCTTATCGATGAGAATCTCGTGCCTGAAGAGTTCTTTATAACAGAAGAGGATTTACCCAAGTGGGAATATGAGAAAGGAGCTAAGAAGATAGAAAGAGTTTCTAAGGAAGGTTTCAAATATATTTTCTCAGAGGGCGGAATGTCGTTTCCTGATAGTCTCGATCAGCCTTCACGAACTATCATCACAGGCGAGGGCGGTTCTTCTCCTTCACGCTTCAAGCATGTGGTTAAGACAAAGTCTGGACGCTATCGTCGTTTGCTGCCTATCGAGTTGGAACGTATGAATATGTTTCCTGATAACCACACTTATCATCCAGAGGTATCAGACGGTCGTCGAGCATTCTTGATGGGAAATGCGTTGGTTTGTGGTATCGTAGAAAAAATAGGTAAGAGCCTATATGAGTTCATTTACGATAAAGCTCCAGTATCATCACGGCCTATTTTCACTGAACGTGATGCAAAGCCGATGCTTGATCTAGGGTTGTTTGATGACGAAAATAAAGTGCTTATAGTTAATCGTCCTAAAAAGCAGTTCACTCTTGACCTTACAAAGCATCTGCTCATCGGTCTTGTAAAGAAGGATAATGAGGACTACTTCTTGAAGGAAGAGCCAACGAAGATCTACTATACAGGCAAGAACAAAACTTTCCCTTCGACTGTCGCTATTAACAAGCTCTACTATTTCATGCCTTATATAAAAGAGAAGGGTGTACGTGATTTGTATCTTATTCGTATAGCTCGAAAGGGAACAAAGGCTGAGATTCATCCAGAATCAAAAGACCATGAACCAAGATTGGTCTTTGAACTCGAATATCTGGTAAGCCTGCCTGATTATCAGATGATTAATCTCAATAGGTATTGGTACAAAGATACGTTATTGGGAAGAGTGTTTAAAGATAAATAAAAACTAAGTTTATGGGTAGTTCAGATAATCTGTGTAAATGGCACTTTGATATTCAGACAGGTGAACATCAAGGACCAGGAGATGCACTTGGACAAAATTTCAAGGGTGAACCTTATGCAGCCCTTGTACGTGAGTCTATTCAGAATTCGTTGGATGTTCCAATTGAGAATAGCTTACCTGTAAGGGTAGTCTATTCTTTTGGAGAAATTGATTCCGACAACCTTGAAGGATTCTTTGAACTAAAGGACCATATAAAGGGATGCATGGACTTCTGGAAAGCCAAAAAAGATATTGTGGAAAAGTATGAAAAGAAACTGGACTACTTTGATGATGGCTTATTCCAAAGTATGCCATATCTTAAGGTTTCTGATTATAATACCTTGGGAATGGATTATGAATACGACAACAACAATTGTCCATTTTATGCATTTGTCAGAGCTTCCAAGATTAGTGTTAAGGGTGGTCCATATCAAGGTGGAACATATGGTTTCGGCAAGGCTGCATATTTCCAACTTTCACCTATAAACACATTATTTATTTCAACGAGGACACCAGACGGAAAAGTCTTCTTTGAAGGCAAATCAGCTTTATGCACGCATTTATATCAAGGCGATGTGAAAACTTCTGTTGGTTTCTTTGATAATAATGATGGTAAGCGTCCAATTGAAAAACAGTGCGAGATACCTAATATATTTCAACGAGATGAGCATTTGTCGGGTACTGATTTCTATATTCTAGGATTCAAGCCTCTAAAGATGGAGGATGCTGTGCAGAAAATGACACATGAAGTGCTTCGCAGTTTTCATCCTGCAGTAGAGGCAGGAATGTTGGAAGTGGAAATTCAGGCTCCAACAGGAAATGTCTGTATAACAAAGAGCTCCATTGAGGAATACATGATTCAGGAATTCCCTGATGAGCAAGATACCTCTGGTCAGTTCCGTACGCTTAATCCAAGACCTTATTATGATGCCCTTATTCATAAGGGTGAAGGAAAGGACTATGATGTAATTGAAGGTGAGAAAGAGCATCTGGGGAAGATAAAAATGTATATCAAGAAAGCGCCAGGCGCAATTGACAAGATTGTGTATATGCGTAAGCCAAGAATGATAGTCTATGCACAAAAATCTCAGTCTAGTCTTGGTTTCTATGGCGTTTTTGTTTGTGACGATGATAAGGGGGATGATTTGCTGAGTAAACTGGAAAACTCGTCACATAGTAAATGGTCACGTGATTTCTATAGAGACGACATTACAAGTGAGTGTATACAAGAAGGCGTTGATGCAATCAATGAGTTGAATGAGTTTGTTGCTGAATGCATCAGTAAGATTGCTGGCGATAATCCTAACAATGAGCTGTCAATAGCAGGACTTGATGACCTGTTATACATACCTGATTCTTTAATAGAAGACGATGGTAAGCCAGCGGTTCTTGGTCAGCCTGTAGCTTCTGTTAACGAAGAAAACGGCTCGCTAACAACTTTTGCTGGAGATATTGAAGTTGATAATCCTACTCAGAGAAATCTTGCTCCCATTGGTACAATAATGGTTGAGAGTCCGGGTAGAGCAATAACAGTTTCAACGGAGTCGTCTCCTGCTGCAACTGGACACGGAAACGGAAAACGAAAAGGAGGAAACGAGCCTGCTCCTGGAGTAGATATTGATGTGATGGATATCGATATGTCAAGAGGAAAGCATTTCGTGCCTATGAATGTCCCCATTCGTGTGTTTGCTCAAAAAGTTGATGATATTGTATACCACATCGTTGTAATTCATTCTGATCGTGTGGTTGAAAACGGTAAGATGGAATTAATCGTTTGTGGAGAACAATATGATATGCAAATAAGGGTATTAGAGTCTGACAACGGAAAACCGAAGAACAACACCGTTACTAATATGGCGTTTGGCAATGAAGTTGTTAAAGTCAAGATTCGATTTGCAGATAATATGCCTCACACCGTTCAAACGAAGTTGTATTATGAAGAATAAAGATGTTTGTTTCCCACATCCAGTTCTTGGTGTTGGTGATGCTGTAGGCCCCAAGCCTCCAGTAAAAGCTCAAATCAGTGAGGAAAAAGACGATTTTGTTATCAATTTATCCGTTGATATTCATAACGAAGATATTCTAAAGCTTATTCATGACGAATATGCTGCATTTGTTTGTGAAATAGACTGTCCCGCGACTTTCTATAGGGAAATCTTTTATCCAAAAGAAACCACTTTTGAAATTAGAGTAAAGCGTAAGGATGTTGCCAAACGAGTACATATTGATTTCACTGTTACAGCAATGAAGTGTATTAAGAATTACACGAATAGTGAATTTCATCCAGATTACCAAGGATTTTCTTTTGATTTAGATCCAGGAGACTTGTTGGCTTTGGTGAAAATGCATTATGACGCAGATATAAAATATGATAAACTGCAGTCAGCAGGCTCATTTATGACAATTGTCCCAGGGCATGATGAAAAGAATACAGTATATTATTTGCGTAATTCTAAAATTGAGATACAGCTACCTCAAACATTGTACGATGACTACAGGGTTAGTTTCAATGGTCCAGGTAAACATGTAACAATATTTCACTCATCTATAGTACTTAACGCTCTAGTCTTTGCTCTTTTAAACTATGATGATGAGGAATTAGGCAATACATTATGGGCAAGAACATTGAAATATAGAATTGAGCTTGAACCACGACTAAGAATGTATTCTGATGTTCTAGAGAACAAAGACCCGATGAAGATAATGGAGTTTGCCCAAGCACTTTTGGATGATCCATATAAGAAATTGCTTGAGTCTATGCATGATTTAATTGATTCAGACACATCACAACAAGGATACTAGTATGGCACTTCAGAAAACGTTTAAAGAGGCATATGCCAATCGATTGCAATATGAGGCCAAGAAGGGAATTGGTATAGAACGATATACATTGCCAGAATTTGATTACGATAAAAATCAGGTTCTTATCATCCCAACTCTTGACAAACCCAATGGATTGCTCGACAAGATGGATGCCAAGGACGATTTAAAGTCGGCCAAGGCATTATATGAGGCTTATGGGAAACTGACTCCACTACAGGCGTCAGACGAGAGTTTTTGGACTTATCTCACTCACGCAGACTTGTTTCCATACGTTCAGCAACGTAACAATGCTGTACTGAAAGAGGGCTTCAATGATGCCAAGTATATTGACAACTATTTCTTTCATGGAAATGGTGGTTTAATATATCATCCGCTTGCAGGCTTATGGTGGGATGTTCATTGCACAATAGACAATGGCTCTATTTATCCATATACGTATACAGATTACTTGTTTAAGGATTACGGATTACGAGTCACTTATATGGGGCGTTATGCTTTGTTCAGACATAAGGAGCAAGTGTTTGGGATTCTTCAGTTCTTGATGGATAACGATGATGTAGCAAGTGAACATTTCCGTCAGAGATCAAGATGGATATCGCAATACTTCAATAAGGTTGGTGCTGTGAAGCAACTTCGTAGTTTGAACCGTGATTTCTTCTATTCAGAACTGACAAAGCTAAAGGATGTCATTTTAAATATAAAGACTGATGAGGATGTAAAATTATTCTGATGGCTATAATTTCACAAGAAAGGATCCATAAGAACATGGCGGCGATTCGTGCCAAGGACACGAAGCCTGAATGGATTGTGAGGCGGGGGCTGTGGAAGAGGGGATTCCGATACAGGCTGAACCACAAAGGGCTGCCCGGACATCCGGACCTGGTGCTGAGGAAATACAGAACGTGCATATTCGTGAACGGATGCTTCTGGCACGGACATCATGTGGACACGGAGGTGATGGAGAGTTCGGAGTGCTGTAAGATTCCGAAGTCGAACCGTGAGTTCTGGGTGGAGAAAATCAGAAGGAACAAACAAAGGGACAAGGAGCAGCAGCGCAGACTGGCGGAGATGGGCTGGCACTCGATCAGCGTATGGGAGTGTGAGCTGAAACCGTCGAAACGGGAGGCTACGCTCGAGTCGCTGGCGTTTACCCTGAACAGGATATGGCTCCAGGATCATACTGCCGCCAACCGCCACAAAACCGCCTTCGTGCAGACCTAACCCCAGAGGGTGTGAAAGCACCCTCTTTTTAATTTTTTCAAAATCCAATGCCCAAATATTTGACGGTTTCAATAATAATCGCTACCTTTGCAGGCATTAATAATTAAATAATTAAATAAAATGGAAAAGAAAAATTCAATCGACCTTCGCAATATCGACGAGCTGACAGAAGAATTGTCTAATAAGTACGGCGAGAAATGGAATAGTATTATGAACAAGAAGGTAAGCGAACTATCTCGTAGTGAGTTTGTAGATTTACTCAAAACCGCTCTTAAAGGCATAAAGGAAGTCCGCGCCAAGAAAGATCAAGCCGAGGAGAAGGAATAGAAACGATTAAACTAAAGAGGATATGCTAGGTTGTCTGGTTTATCTGATTATGTATGTCTTTATCGTGGGTATACTGCTGTGCATCACTCCATGGTGGGATGTGCTTCTGATGCATATAGTGGCGGTCGTGTTTCTGCTGATATACAAAGGGGACGCTATATTTCGTGGCAGATATACGGAGAAACAGAAGGGGGAGCATGACGACGATGCTAACAGGGCGGCACGAGAGGAACGGGACGCTTATGACGACTTTATAGCTTCGATGGATGATAAATAGATGAAACGGATAGAGGTAGTAGCGGCCATCATACATGACGACGAGGGACGGGTCTTCGCCACACAGCGGGGATATGGCGAGATGAAGGATGGCTGGGAGTTTCCCGGGGGGAAGATGGAGCCCGGGGAGAGCGCTGAGGAGGCGCTGAAACGGGAAATATGGGAGGAACTGGAAACGAGAATAGTGGTGGAACGACTCGTGAAAACGGTGGAGTGGGACTACCCGAAGTTTCACCTGACGATGCATTGCTTCTGGTGCAGCGTGGAGAGCGGATGCCTGACGCTGAAGGAGCATGAGGCGGCACGGTGGCTGAGCAAAGACTTGCTGGAAAGTGTGGACTGGTTGCCTGCTGACTGGGTCGTAGTAAAGGAGATTCAAAATTCTGATAACTGAAATAATAACGAAAATCGTAACTGAAATCGTAACTGAACTAATAACTGAACTAGTAACGAAAATAATAACAGAATTAAGCAATAAAATTTGGCAGTAAACGAAAATTGTCATATCTTTGCAGCAGAAATATATAGAGTGATATGGGAAAGGATGAATGTATCATACTGTTGAAGAAGTGTATGAACATACTTAAGAATAAGTATGGTATTACTTCTTTGGCTCTTTTTGGATCAACCGCAAGAGGTGAACAAAGAGAGGGTAGTGATATAGACTTGTTTGTGGATACTAAAACGCCGAACCCTTTCTTGCTGATGGATGCTAAGGAGTTTCTGGAGAAAGAAACGGGCTCGTCAGTTGATATCATTCGTAACCACCAAAACCTGAATCCTCGGTTAAGAAAGCGCATATTGAAAGATGGAATCTTTATCTTCTGAAAGAAAAAGTATCGCATTGGATATCCTGGAGGATGTCCTCTCTGCTATCGATAGACTTGAGGAGCGTACAAAAGATATCTGTACTATTGATGATTTCCTTTGCTCTTCGTCGGGGATGGTTTTGCTGGATGCAACATGTATGTTGCTCATTGCCATAGGCGAAAGCCTGAAGAATCTCGATAAAAATACTGATGGAAAGCTCTTGCCAACTTATCCTTCTATACCTTGGAAGAATATAAAGGGAATGAGGGACATTATTGCTCATCATTATTTTGACGTTGATGCTTCACAAATTCTGTGGATAATAAAGAATGAGATTGCTCCTTTGAAAGAGGCTATTCGCTTCTTTATCGGTGAACTGAAAAGATAGTTATAATCGGGAGAAACTTACTCCTGGACAAATTATAAATACGCAAATATGTCATCTAAACAAGGCTACTTGGATTTCGACGAATATATACGCCAAGGGGAGCCTGACAAGCAGGAAAAAGCTTCAATATGGCAGACTGCTATCGGGCTTCAGGCTGTTGACGGGCTGAAAACATCGGACTATCTGATAGAAACGGCTCGCAAGCATATTGAGGGCGAGATAGATATCGACGAGGCACGCAACCTTATTAATAACTATTATCAGTCGAAAGCTGTTAGAGAACCTGATGGAGAATGTCAGGAAGCTGACAAGGTTTCTGCTAACATCACTAAAATACTCTCGACGAAGACGATCGATTTCAGCACAAAGGGCTATATCGCCTTGCATCGGAGAATCTTCGAAGGTGTGATGAAACATGCTGGTCAACTGAGACAGTATGACATCACGAAGAAAGAGTGGGTGCTCGAAAACGATACGGTGAACTATCTGAACTGGGAAGACCTGCGAAGGGCTCTTGATTACGACATAGAGCAAGAGCGTAATTTCAGCTATCGGGGCATCGGACATGATGAACTGATTGCTCACATCACGAAATTCGTATCGGGCATCTGGCAGATTCATGCGTTTGGCGAAGATAATACTCGAACTACGGCTGTGTTCACCATTCAGTATCTGCGCTCAATAGGATTTGACGTGAATAATGATATGTTTGCGCGACATTCGTGGTATTTCCGTAATTCGCTGGTTCGTGCCAACTATAAGAACGCTAAAATGGGTATCGACTATTCGCCTGTTTATCTGGAGCGATTCTTCCGGAATCTGCTACTTGGGGAGCAGTGGGATCTGCGTAACAGATATCTGCATATTCATCCTACAGAAGAATGGAGCAAACAGCCAAACTTGGGGGAAACCCCCACAAGTACCCCCACAAGTACCCCCGCAAGCTCGGATTATACAAATAATAAGAACATTGTAAGACTTGTAGCCGCAATAGGAACGGAGCAACGTTCTGTTACCGAACTGCTGAAACTTGTGGGGTTGAAAGATAGGAAAAACTTCCTGGATTATTCTCTTAATCCTTCTATAGCAGAAGGTTTTGTATGTCGGTCTTATCCAGAATCTCTTCACCATCCAGGGCAGAGATATTTACTGACGGAGAAAGGGATGAAGTTATATCAGAAACTTTTGCAGCAATAAAAATATCATTATGGAACAGCAGAGGGTGACGCCAGAGGGGATTACGCATCTGGAGAAAAACGAGATTTTCGTGTTTGGTAGTAACCTGGAGGGGGCGCACGGCGGTGGTGCGGCGCTCATGGCTTATAGGAAGTTCGGCGCTGTCTGGGGACAGGGCGTTGGACTGCAGGGACAGAGTTACGGCATACCTACGATGCAGGGCAGCGTGGAGACAATCAGACCTTATGTGGACGAGTTTATCGGCTTCGCTCGACAGCATCCTGAGCTGACGTTCCTGGTGACGCGCGTGGGATGTGGCATTGCGGGCTTTCTCGACGAGGAGATAGCGCCGCTCTTTGCCGAGGCTCACAAGGTGGAGAACATCGTGCTGCCCCTGGGCTGGTAAGGGTTTGTAGGGATTTTCCTCCGGGCTTTTAGGGAAAATCCTTTTCTGCTGCGGGCTGTTTGGCTTATCTTTGCAGCAGAATTATAAACTTTATACCAATTATGAGATTTTTACTATCACTATTCCTGATGGCGGCGATGGGCCATCTGAACCTCATGGCTGAAACGGACGCCAAGGAGTACAAGACTTACGTGAAGAACAACTATAAGGTGTTCTACTGTACGCACGAGGGCGTGAGCGTGGTCGTGGATCCTACGGAGGACGGGCTGTTTGAGCCTCACATCTCGATTATCAACAACAGCGGACACGAGATTATGTTTGAGCCCAAGGACATCAGGGCTTATGCGTATGCAATCCCCGGGAACACGGTGAAGAGTACGCGCTATCGTGTGGGGACTTATCTGGACCGCGGGGGCGACGCCTCGCGTCTGGAGACGGACTCGCTGAGAATCTATACGCCAAAGCAGTATCGCAAGAAGCAGAGCAGGACAAACTGGTGGGCGATGGTGCTGACGGAGGTGGTCGTAGCGGGCGTTGAGCAGCTGGGGCCTCAGGACGATGTGACGATGATGGAGAACGCGCTGTACAGACGGGACCGTAACAACGAGTTCGTGAAGATGCAGCAGGAGGATCAGAGGCGTGTCAACGAGGGCTACTGGAAGGCGAACACGATATTCGACGGCTCGGAGCATCAGGGCTTTATCGCCATAAAACCTGTGAAGACGGAGTATCTGATTCTCGACATTCCTGTGGACGGGGAGATATTCCACTTCGTGGTGGACTCGAAGAAATATGATGAATAAATAAAAAAAAGGGAGGCTCGAACTTGAGTCTCCCTCTTTTTTTCGTTATCGTCGGGGTTATCCGTTCATGGACAACAGGAATTCTTCGTTGGTGCGCGTGTTTACCAAGCGGTCGCGGATGGTGTTCATGGCCTCGATAGGATTCATCTCGGCGATGAACTTGCGGATGATCCACATGCGGTTGAGCGTGGTGTCGTCGTGCAGCAGATCGTCGCGACGAGTAGACGACTGAACCAGGTCGATAGCCGGGAAGATGCGCTTGTTGGAGAGCGAACGGTTGAGCTGGATTTCCGAGTTACCAGTACCCTTGAACTCCTCGAAGATCACCTCGTCCATCTTAGAACCTGTGTCGACCAGAGCGGTGGCGATGATGGTGAGCGAACCGCCTCCCTCGATGTTACGGGCTGCACCGAAGAAGCGCTTGGGCTTCTGAAGGGCGTTGGCGTCGACACCACCAGTGAGCACCTTACCTGAGGCGGGGGCTACGGTGTTATAGGCACGGGCCAGACGGGTGATGGAGTCGAGGAAGATGACTACATCGTGGCCGCACTCTACCATGCGCTTGGCTTTCTCGAGCACGATGCCTGCTATCTTCACGTGGCGATCAGCGGGCTCGTCGAAGGTAGAGGCGATGACCTCGGCGTCGACGGTGCGGGCCATATCCGTTACTTCCTCAGGGCGCTCGTCGATGAGCAGCATCATGATATAGGCCTCGGGGTGGTTGGCAGCGATGGCGTTGGCGATATCCTTCATCAGGATGGTCTTACCTGTCTTTGGCTGTGCCACGATGAGCGCACGCTGACCCTTACCGATTGGCGAGAAGAGGTCGACCACGCGAACTGAGGGGTTCGAGGTGGCGCGATCGCCACAGAGGTTGAACTTCTCGTCGGGGAAGAGGGGCGTCAGGTGCTCGAAGGATACGCGGTCGCGCACTTCCGAGGGGTTGCGGCCGTTGATAGACTTGACTGTAGAGAGGGCGAAGTACTTCTCGTTCTCGTGGGGAGGACGGACGGTGCACTCTACGACGTCGCCTGTCTTCAGACCGTATTTCTTTATCTGCTGTGGTGATACGTAGATATCGTCGGGCGACGACAGATAGTTGTAGTCTGAGCTGCGCAGGAAGCCGTAGCCGTCTGTGAGGCACTCGAGCACACCGTTGCCTGTGATGAGGTCGCCAAAGTCGTACTTGGGAGCCTCGCCAGGACGGACGTACTTGTCTTCCATGGGCAGTGTGGGCTGTGCCATGGGGCGATCGAAAATGTCGAGGGTGGGCAGGGCCGACTGGTCCTCGATGGGGATATCGATCATGGTGATGAAATCGGTGCCGTCGCCTGGGTCGCCCAGCCATACGCCGTTCTCATCGACTTCGTCGGTATCTGCTGAGGGCTTGACCTCCTGCTCTTTGTTGCGGTTTGACATCTTCTCGCGGAGCTGTGCGATAGCGTTGCTGGCCTCTTCGTCGGTCTCTGCTGACTCGAAGTCGGCTGCCTCGGGGATGATGTCTGAGAAGTCGGGGGCTGCTGCCTCGGGAACTTCTGCGGGGGCTTCTGCAGGAGCCTCGGGGGCTGCTGCCTGAGCTGCTGCTGCCTCCTCCTCGGCCTTCTTCTCTGCCTCAGCTGCTGCGAGGGCTGCCTTCTCGGCCTCGATCTCGGCCTTGGTGCGGCGACCACGGCGCTTTGGAGCGGGAGCGGCTTCTTCTGCGGAAGCCTTCTCTTCCTCAGCTACGGGAGCGGCTGCGGGAGCGTCGCTGAAGAGCGAGGGAGCCTCGTCCTTCTTTCTGCGTGGGGGATTGGCGTCGAGGTTGGCACCGTTGTTGCCCTTGACGGTATAAACCTTACTGGTATCTTTTTTTGCGATACGTGTACGCTTGCGTTTGGGAGCATCGCCTTCAGCTGCGCTTACTTCTGCAGCCTTGTCGAGGATGGCGTAGACTACGTCTTCCATCTGGTCATCCTGCGACACTTTGATGCCCAACTGGTCTGCTATACCCACCAACTGGGGTATATCCATAGATTCTAATTCTTCTTTTGTATACATAAAATGAGTGTATAATTTCTGATTTGAAACCCAAAAAATTGATTGGAAACGCTTCTCGAACGGAAGCGCTGTTTTGAAAAACGATGCAAAGGTAAGGATTATTTTGGTAACTACCAAATAAATTCGCTTTTTTTTATTAACTTTGCACCCAAAACAAGGAAGATTATGGAAATTAAGAAAGCTGAATTCACGCTGAGCGCGCCAAGAGAGTCGATGTGCCCTCAGGACAACAAGCCCGAATATGCCTTTATAGGAAGGTCGAACGTGGGCAAGTCGAGCCTCATCAACATGCTGACCAACAACAAGAAGCTGGCCAAGACTTCGGCCACGCCTGGTAAGACGCTGCTCATCAACCACTTCATCATCAACAACGAATGGTATCTCGTGGACCTTCCGGGCTACGGATTCGCCAAGCGCTCGAAGAAGGAGGTTCAGAAGCTGGAGCAGATGATAAACGGCTATATCCTGCAGCGACAGCAGCTGGTGAACGTGTTCCTGCTGATCGACATACGTCTGGAGGCGCAGAAGATAGACCTCGACTTCATTCAGTGGCTGGGAGCCAGCAGCGTGCCTTTCGCCATCGTATTTACAAAGGCCGACAAGCTGAGCGCGACGAAGGCCATGCAGAACGTAGAGGCGTATAAGAAGGTGCTGAGCGAGACGTGGGAGGAGATGCCTCCGATGTTCGTAACCTCGGCTGAGAAGAAGCAGGGGCGCGACGAGGTGCTGGATTACATAGAACAAATTAATAAAGAACTGAAAAAGTAATATCAGGCACGGATGACATAAGAAAGAAATGGCGAAGGAAAATCCATATTTAGACGTGCAGCATCTGACGAAGTCGTTCGGCTCGCTGGTACTGTTTCGCGATATCTGTTTCTCGATTGCCGAGGGGCAGAAAGTGGGACTGATAGCCAAGAACGGTACGGGTAAGTCGACGCTGCTGTCTGTGCTCTCGGGCAAGGAGGGCTATGATTCGGGGGATATCATCTTCAGAAGAGACCTGAAGGTGGGCATGCTTGAGCAGAGTCCTGTATTCGACCCCAGCGAGAGCGTGCTCGACGCTTGTTTCCATCATGAGGGCGACCCTGAGAAGGTGCTGAAGGCAAAGCAGATTCTGACACAGCTGAAGATACGCGACCTGGACCAGCCTATGGGACAGCTGAGCGGAGGACAGCAGAAGCGTGTGGCGCTGGCCAACGTGCTGATTACAGACCCCGACCTGCTGATTCTCGACGAGCCTACGAACCACCTGGATCTGGAGATGATAGAGTGGCTGGAGGGTTTCCTGAACAGGGGCAACAAGACGTTGCTGATGGTGACCCACGACCGTTTCTTCCTCGACCGTGTGTGCTCGGTGATTCTGGAACTCGACGACCAGACCATCTATACCTATCGCGGCAACTACAGCTATTATCTGGAGAAGCGACAGGAGCGTATCGACAACCGCAGGGCTGAGATAGCAAGGGCCAACAACCTGTATCGCACGGAGCTCGAGTGGATGAGAAGGATGCCTCAGGCGCGTGGACACAAGGCCAGGTATCGCGAGGAGGCGTTCTACGAACTGGAGAAGGTGGCCAAGCAGCGCATCGAGGAGCGACAGATAAGACTGAAATCGAGAAACGTATATATTGGGTCGAAGATCTTCGAGTGTCAGTATGTGAACAAGGCGTTTGAGCGCCCGGGGGCTGAGCCGCTCACGATTCTCAAGGACTTCTACTATAACTTCTCGCGATTCGAGAAGATGGGTATCGTGGGCAACAACGGTACGGGAAAGTCGACGTTCATCAAGATGCTGCTCGGACAGGTGGCGCCTGACAGCGGAAAGTTCGATATCGGAGACACGGTGAGGTTCGGCTACTTCTCGCAGGAGGGACTGCAGTTCGACGAACAGCAGAAGGTGATCGACGTGGTGAAGGACTTTGCCGAGTATATCGACATGGGAGGCGGAAAACATCTCTCGGCCTCGCAGTTCCTGCAGCATTTCCTCTTCACGCCTGAGCAGCAGCACAACTATGTGTACAAGCTGAGTGGCGGCGAACGGAGGAAACTCTACCTTTGTACGGTGCTGATGAGGAATCCGAACTTCCTGGTGCTCGACGAGCCTACGAACGACCTCGACATCGTGACGCTGCAGATTCTGGAGGAATACTTGCAGGACTTCCCGGGCTGTGTGATCGTGGTGAGCCACGACCGCTACTTCATGGATAAGGTGGTCGACCATCTGCTGGTGTTCAACGGGAACGGCGACATCAAGGACTTCCCGGGCAACTATACGCAGTATCGACAATGGAGTCAGCTGCAGCCCAGAGAGCCTAAGGAACCAAAGGCTGAGAAGACTGAGAAACAGCCCAAGCAGACCACGGGCGCTCAGCCACAGAAACGCAAGCTCAGCTTTAAGGAGAAGCGCGAGCTGGAACAGCTGGAGAAAGACATAGAAGCCCTGGAGGCTGAAAAGAAACAGATTGAGGAACAACTCTGCGGAGGAACGACTTCGGTGGAGGAGATTACAAGAATGAGCAAACGCCTGCCTCTGTTGAACGATGAGCTCGACGAGAAATCAATGCGTTGGCTGGAACTGAGTGAGATATGATTCAACAACAATATCCGTCACAATTACTGGAGAAGGCGGTAGCCGAATTCTCCAAGTTGCCAGGCATCGGGCGCAAGACGGCGCTGAGACTGGTTCTGTGGATGCTGCGTCAGGAGGATTCGGACGTGGAGCAGTTTTCCGAAGCTATCAGCAAGCTGAAGCACGAGGTGAAGTACTGCAGCGTGTGCCACAATATCAGCGATGCTGACGTTTGTCCTATTTGCGCTGATCACAGAAGGGACAAGGCTACGGTGTGTGTGGTAGAGAACATCCAGGACGTGATGGCGGTAGAGAACACACAGCAGTTTCATGGACTCTATCATGTGCTGGGGGGCGTGATCTCGCCTATGGACGGCATCGGGCCCGGAGATATCGAGATCGACTCGCTGATCAGGCGTGTGGCTGAGGGTGAGGTGAAGGAGGTGATTCTGGCGCTCAGTCCTACGATGGAGGGCGACACAACCAACTTCTACATCTATCGTAAGCTGGCGGCTTTCGGCGTCAAGGTGAGCGTGATTGCCAGAGGTGTGTCTGTGGGCAACGAGCTGGAGTATACCGACGAGGTGACGCTGGGGCGCTCGATCATGAACCGCACGCTGTTTGAAGAAAGATAAAGTAAAAACAAAAACAAAAGGGATATGAAGAATGTAAGTAAGCGTCTGACTTTGGTTTATGCGGGCATCGCGGCTTTGGTGCTGCTGCTCATTGTGCTCTTCGAGACTGAGGTGCTCGAGAGCGGCGTGATGGCTGAGGACAAGCAGTCGGAGTTTCTGCTGACGTTTGTGATGGAACTGGTGTCGCTGGGCGCCGCCTTCCTGGGGCTCAGGCTGTTTAAGTTCAAGACGGTTCACGACGAACTGGTGACGCGCAAGGAGGCGGCCATGATGAAGTGGGGACTGATTCGTCTGCTGATCATCGAAGTGCCTATGCTCGCGGATACATTATTATATTATATATATATGAACACTACTTTCGGCTATCTGGGCATCATGCTGCTGCTCTGTATGCCGTTTGTGTATCCGAGTATGAACCGCTGTATCGCCGAGACTACTGAGGAGGAGAAATGAAACTGAGCATCGTCGTCGTCAGCTATAACGTCAGCACATATCTGAAGCAGTGTCTGCAGAGTGTGGAGAAGGCTCTTGAGGGAATCGAGGCGGAAGTGTTCGTGGTCGACAACTATTCGACTGACGATAGCGTGTCGATGGTGAAGAGGTCTTTCCCCTGGGTGAGACTGATTGAGAACAAGAAGAACATGGGCTTCGCCAGAGCCAACAATATCGCCATCAGGCAGGCCTCGGGCGAGTATGTGCTGCTGCTGAATCCTGACACGGTGGTGGGCGAGGATACGCTGCGAAAGGCGACAGACTTTATGGACGGACACACGAAAGCGGGTGGGGCTGGCGTGATGATGCATAATGAAGACGGTACCCGTGCCCCGGAATCGAGAAGGGCTTTGCCCACACCCTGGGTGTCGTTTCTGAAAATGATGGGCTGCACCAGGCGTTACTATATGAGTCACCTCTCGTGGGACGAGCCTGGGAGAATAGAGGTCATCAGCGGGGCGTTCTGTCTGCTGCGCAGAAAGGCGCTCGACGAGGTGGGACTGCTCGACGAGGACTTCTTTATGTATGGCGAGGATATCGACTTGTCGTATCGACTGATGAAAGGCGGTTGGGAAAACTGGTATCTGCCTTATCCCATCACACACTATAAAGGGCGCTCGACACAGAAGACGGATTACAGATATGTACACATCTTCTATCAGGCCATGCTCATCTTCTTCAGAAAGCATTATAGTCATCTGAGCGTGTTCTATACCATCCCCATCAAGACGGCCATCTATTTCAGGGCTGGTATCGCACTGATGGATATCTTACGTAAAAAACTGCATTTATGAACAATAATAAAGCCAAGGTAAGGCTGAGAGCCATAGAACCAGAGGATCTGGATCTGCTCTACAGGATTGAGAACGACATGAAGTTGTGGAACGTGGGCGCTAGCAACGTGCCTTATTCGCGCTATACGCTTCACGACTATATTGCCAACGCTGCTGACGATATCTATGTGGACCGCCAGGTAAGGATGATGGTGGAGAACGAGGAAGGCGAGATCGTGGGCATCGTGGATGTGGTGAACTTCGATCCGGGGAACTGTCGCGCTGAGGTGGGACTCATCATTCTCGACGCGTATCGGAGAAGAGGCTATGGTAGCAGCACTTTGCAACAAATAGCCGACTATGCGCTGAATGTGCTCCATCTCCATCAGCTGTTCGCGTTCGTGGATATGCGCAACGAAGGGTCGATGAGTCTGTTCGAGAAGATGGGCTTCGTGGCAGCAGCAAAGATCAAGGATTGGCTCTATGATGGCCGCGAATATCGTGATGCAGCCCTTATGCAACTGGTATTTTGAAAAAAATGAGGGTTTCATTCAAAAAAATCCCGAAAATGTTTTGCCAGTTCCGAAAAAAGCATTACCTTTGCACCCGCTAATAAGGAAGAGTGCTTTCTGGTGCGTTAGTTCAGTAGGTTAGAATGCCTGCCTGTCACGCAGGAGGTCACGAGTTCGAATCTCGTACGCACCGCAGTTTTTTTTCATTCGTTCCATAGGTTTGGTGCGTTAGTTCAGTAGGTTAGAATGCCTGCCTGTCACGCAGGAGGTCACGAGTTCGAATCTCGTACGCACCGCGGAAGGCCCGTCAGAGAGATTCTGATGGGTCTTTTGTTTTTATGTTACGTTTTTCTTAAATTTTTATGCAAAATGCTTGGTGAATAAATGGCTTTTTAGTAATTTTGCACCCAAAATACAATTATAAACGACAAAAAGTAAAATTGCCATTATGTGTGGAATTGTAGGTTATATTGGAAAGAAGGAAGCATTCCCGATTCTTATTAAAGGTCTTCGCAGATTGGAGTATCGCGGCTATGACAGTGCTGGTGTGGCGTTGATTAACAGCGATGCGGCTCTGAATGTATATAAGACCAAAGGAAAGGTGGACAACCTGGTCGAGTACTGCAGCGATAAAAACGTCAGCGGTACGGTGGGTATCGCTCATACACGTTGGGCTACTCATGGTGAACCTTCTTCTGTAAATGCCCATCCGCATTATTCTGAATCCCACAATCTGGCCATTATCCATAACGGTATCATTGAGAACTATGCCGACCTGAAGGCTAACTTACAGGCTAAGGGCGTGAAATTCGTCTCAGATACTGATACGGAGGTATTGGTGCAGCTGATAGAATATATCAAGGAGCACAAGCAGCTCGACTTGTTGACTGCTGTCCAGGTGGCTCTCTATCAGGTAATCGGTGCCTACGCTATTGCTGTGCTTGATAAGCGCGATCCCGATCAGATTATTGCAGCCCGTAAGCAGAGTCCGCTGGTGGTTGGTATCGGTGAGGATGAGTTCTTCCTGGGTTCCGACGCCAGTCCTATCGTGGAATATACCGATAAAGTGGTGTATCTGGAGGATGGTAACATCGCTGTCATCCGTCGCGGTGAGGAACTGAAGGTTGTAAGTATTCTTGGTGAAGAACAGGAGCTGACGGTGAAGACCGTAGACCTCGATCTGGGACAGATTGAGAAAGGCGGTTATCCGCACTTCATGCTGAAGGAAATCTTTGAGCAGCCAGAGTGTCTGACCAACTGTATGCGTGGTCGCGTGAATGTTGAAGCTAATCACGTAACGCTTTCTGCCTTAATTGATTATCGCAGACAGCTTCTGAATGCTAAGCGCGTCGTTATCGTGGCTTGTTGTACCTCTTGGCA
>JAEEGG010011313.1_pt1 | contig 19492 bp, 8 predicted proteins | sample 9134161 | NCBI WGS metagenome assembly JAEEGG01 (sample SAMN16246543, study PRJNA631951) | gut metagenome | biome: gut microbiome; feature: rumen; material: CR-attached | host: Bos | place: Iran: Karaj | collected 2018-10 | reverse complement strand
TAGCCGATGCCGCCATTGTCGATGACAACATACGTCGGTGTCAGTTCCGCAATCCGCCCCTGAATGTATTCGTACATTGTAAATCAGCGTTTTGAGATTAAACGTGCAAAGGTAGAAAAATAGTTGAGTGTGAAAGTGTAGTTTCATTCAATTATCTTCAAAAACTTCCGCCAAAATCTCCCTTGTAGTGTTCCTATAAATAATGTATTTTCGCGCAAAATTTTCGGACGCGGAAACAAAGAATTAATAATTTATATAAACAACAGAGTGTCAGTTGGTTATTTGTTTTTGAACATCTGAACTTCTAACCACTTAACTCTCAACTTTCAGTAGTTATGTCGAAAAATTTTGTAACAGTTGACGGCAACGAGGCTGCGGCGCACATTGCGTACGAGTTTACAGAGATTGCCGCAATCTACCCCATCACACCGTCGTCACCTATGGCGGAGCACACCGACGCCTGGTCGGCAAAAGGACGCAAGAACATTTTCGGCCAGCAGGTTACGCTGATTGAAATGCAGTCGGAGGCGGGTGCCATTGGTGCCGTTCACGGAGCGGCGCAGACGGGCTCGCTGGCCACAAGTTTCACATCGAGCCAAGGCCTTATGCTTATGATTCCGGTGCTGCACCGCATTGCAGGCGAGCGTCTGCCGGTGGTTCTGCACGTGGCCGCACGCACGGTGGGAACGCACGCAATGAGCATCTTCGGCGACCATTCCGACGTTATGGGCTGCCGCAACACAGGTTTCGCAATGCTCTGCACGGGCAGCGTTCAGGAGGTTATCGACCTTGCCGGAGTGGCCCATCTGGCCGCCGTCAAGGGGCAGACGCCGTTTATGCACTTCTTCGACGGATTCCGCACGTCGCACGAGATTAACACCGTGGAAATGATTGACACAAAGGCTCTTGCCGATATGCTCGACCGCGACGCTCTGCAAGCCTTCCGCTCGCACGCGCTCAATCCGGAGCACCCGCTTATGCGCGGAACGGTGCAGAACCCCGACGTCTTCTTCCAAGTGCGCGAGGCCTGCAACCCTTATTACGACGCGCTTCCGCAGATTGTTGAAAATTATTTCGAAAAGATAGGCGCACTGACAGGCCGCCATTATCATCTGTTCGACTACTACGGCGCACCCGACGCCAACCGCGTCATTGTTGCAATGGGCAGCGTTTCGGGCGCAGTGAAAGAGGCCGTTGACAGCCTGAACGCCAAGGGCGAGAAGACCGGCTTTGTACAGGTTCACCTTTACCGTCCGTTCAGCGCCGAGCATCTGCTCAAGGCACTGCCGAAGAGCGTCATGAGCATTGCCGTGCTCGACCGCTGCAAAGAGCCAGGAAGCGCCGGCGAGCCGCTATTTGAGGACGTCTGCTCGGTCATTCTGAACAGCGACAGAAAAATCAAGGTTGTGGGCGGCCGCTACGGTCTCTCATCGAAAGACACCGACCCGGGACAGATTCTGGCAGTATTCGCCAATCTGTCTGAAAATGAGCCGAAAAACGGCTTCACCATCGGCATAACCGACGACGTTACACACCTGTCGCTGCCAACACTGCCGTTCGACAATCCGGGCGGCGACACCTTCAGTTGCAAGTTCTGGGGCCTTGGCGGCGACGGAACGGTGGGCGCCAACAAAAACACCGTCCACATTGTGAGCGAGTGTGCAGGACTCTACGGTCAGGCCTACTTTGAGTACGACGCCAAAAAGTCGTTCGGCGTGACCAAATCGCACCTGCGCTTCGGCAAAAACCCCATCGAGAGTTCGTACTACGTGAAGAGCGCCGATTTTGTGGCCTGCCACAATCAGAGTTACATCGGCAAATACGATATTGTGTCGGAAGTGAAACCGGGCGGCACGTTCCTTCTGAACTGCACCAAAACCGACGCCGAACTTGAAGCGTGGCTTCCGGCTGACGTGAAACGGACATTGGCGCTCAACAAGATACGCTTCTGCGTGATTGACGCCACCGACATTGCAATGAATATCGGTCTGGGCAGCCACACCAACACGGTGCTTCAGGCCGCCTTCTTCGCCTGCACGGGCATTATCAAGGCCGACGTGGCGCTCGAGGCTATGAAAGCCGCCGCCCGCAAGACCTATTTCGCTAAAGGCGAGGAAGTTGTGAACAAGAACGTGGCCGCCATCGACAAGGGTGCCGCCGGCGTTCGCGAGATTCAGGTTCCGGCTGCGTGGGCATCGGCCAAAGAAGTGGAAACCAACGCTGTTGACAACCGCCCGGCCGTGGTGCGCAACCTGCTCGAGCCCATCAACGCGCAAAAGGGCGACGACCTGCCTGTGAGCGCTTTCGCCGATAACATCGACGGCACTCTGGAAATGGGCCTGACCGCCTACGAGAAGCGCGGCATTGCCGTGAAGGTGCCCGTCTGGAACACCGACAAGTGCATTCAGTGCAACCGCTGCTCGCTCGTCTGCCCGCACGCCGTCATCCGTCCATATCTGCTGAACGAGGCCGAAAAAGCCGCCGCGCCCGAAGGGTTCAAAACGGTTGTGGCCAACGGAAAGGCGAAGGCTATGGGGCTTCATTTCGCCTTGAGCATATCGGCGCTCGACTGCACAAGTTGCGGCAGTTGCGTGCAGAGTTGTCCGGCCAACGCGCTTGAAATGCAGCCGGCAGTGTTCAGCCAACAAGACCGCAACTGCTTCGATTACGGATTGACAATCAGTCAGAAAGGCGATATTTTTGAGCCATACTCGATAAAGGGAAGCCAATTCCGTCAGCCGCTGCTCGAATTCTCGGCAGCCTGCGCAGGTTGCGGCGAGACGCCATACGCCAAACTGCTCACCCAACTCTTCGGCGACCGCGTGTTCTGGGCCAACGCCACAGGCTGCTCGCAGGCGTGGGGCTCGGCAATGCCCGGAATCCCTTACACGGTGAACCACCGCGGCTTCGGCCCCGCCTGGACCAACAGTCTGTTCGAGAACAATGCCGAACTCTGCCTGGGAATGTATCTGTCTGTTAAACAGCGCCGTGCTCTGCTCAAAGAAAAGATTGAGGCTATGGCCGCAAGCGCCAACGGCAGTCTGAAAGAGGCTTGCCAACAGTGGCTCGACACCTTCAATGATATTGACAAATCGCGCGAAGCAACTGATACACTGATAGATAATCTGCAAAAGAACGCTGACGCGAAAGCGGCTGACATTCTTGCGTCGAAAGACATTCTGTCGAAGAAGACCTTCTGGATGTTCGGTGGCGACGGCTGGGCCTACGACATTGGCTTCGGCGGCCTTGACCACGTGATTGCCGGCGGCGAGAATATAAACGTATTTATCATTGACACAGAGATTTACTCGAACACTGGCGGACAGAGCAGCAAGGCAACGCCGATGGGCGCTGTGGCAAAATTCGCCGCTTCGGGCAAAAAGAGCCGCAAAAAGGACCTTGGCGCCATAATGATGACCTACGGCAATGTGTATGTGGCGCAGGTGGCAATGGGCGCCGACCCGAACCAACTGATTAAGGCCGTGAAAGAGGCCGAGGAGTACGACGGACCGTCGATTGTGATTGCCTACACGCCTTGCGCGTCGCACGGAATCTGCATTGGTATGCACCGCGTTCAGGAGGAGATGAAGCGTGCCGTTGAGAGCGGCTACTGGCTGCTCTACCGCTACGACCCGCGCCGCGAGCACCCGTTCCAACTCGACTCAAAAGCCCCGACAATGCCTTACAAGGAGTTCCTGGCCGGCGAGGTGCGCTACAACTCGCTCACCCGCAGTTTCCCCGACAACGCCGACAAACTCTTCGAGCAAGGCAGCCACGATGCCGAGGAGCGGTATAAGAGGTATTCGGAGATGTGATTTTGAGGAAGTTATTAAAAAATAGGTATAAGGCATTTTAATAAGAAATGCCAAATAGCAGAGAGAGCCAATCAATCTGCTTAAGCAAAAAAGGAACGGAAAATGTTTTCCGTTCCTTTTTGTTGGCACCAACCTAATGATGCCGATGGCTAGTTGTCTGTTGTTTTTCGGTCAGTTGTCTTGAAAAAGTTTGTGTTAGTTGTTTGCTAGTAAATTATTTGTAGTTGGTTGCATTGACAGCCATGCTATTTAAAACTTTCATATTGCGGTCTTCGATGGCTTTTTTGTTGATTTCGTACTTGATTTTATAATCAACCATTACAAAGTTGATGCACGAGCCGTATTCCAAAGCCCCAGGCTTGTCGCTGACAATTAGTGTTGCGGCGCTGCCAACCTTTGCAACAGCCGAACTTATTATGCCGGCTATGCTTTCAGAAGATGGCAAATAAAGAATTTGACAATCTGGAATATCATTGATGTTTTTAACCCCAATTACCGAAATAGTTTTGTCATTGACTAGTTTGCCTTGTGCAAGAGACTTAACCTGCTCAAAAACATCATCCTGATTAACCACACATATCACAAAATCACCATTTGACTCGCTTGCAGGCCATTCAATTTGTTTAGTGAAATTGTAAATAAAGATGGCCTTGAACTTATCCTCTTGCGCTGATACTTTTCTGGTTTGAATGGTCAGCATTGCTATGGCGGCAACCACTACGGCTGCACTTCGCCAGAAAAAATTAGTTCTCATATCTTTACGAATTAAGTTGTTGATTATTAAATAGTAATTGTTTGTTGGTCCGTTATTTGTTGACACTCATATTTAGCAGATTGGGGTTTATTTTCAAATTACGGTTTTCGATGGCTTTTTGATTGACTTCGTACTTGATTTTTTCATCAATCTCAACAATGTTGATACACGAGCCGTTTTCCAAAGCCCCCTGACAGTTGCTGACAATAAGTGTCGCGGCGTTTCCCACTTTTTCTATTGCCGATTTAAGATTGCTAGTTTCGCTAGTCGGCACATAAAGAATTTGGCAGTTTGGTATATCGCCAACGTTGTTGACGCCAATCACCTTAATAGGTTTGCCGTTCACTGTTTTGCCGTTAGTTATTGCTTTGAGTTGACTCAGAACCTCGGTCTTGCCCAAAACGCACACCACAAAATCGCCTTTGGTTGCTGGCCACTCAACATGTTTGGTGAAATTGTAAATATGCATTGCTTTATATTTATCGTCTTGCGGCGAAATTCCTGTTGTTGAGCCTTGTGTTGCACTGGTTTTGCCGTTCAATGCTTCATCCACAACCTTCTCAATATCGTTGGCGGCAATGTCGCGTTTCAGAATTGTACCGTCGGGGCCGAAGAGTATCGCTTCGCCAGCATCGTCAATCTCGTATGTATGGGCAGCCGTATGGTTGTGGTCCATCATTTGTGTGAAACCAACCCCAAGCTTTTCATATAAATTACGGAAATACTCGGGTTTGTGAATTACCATATCAATGCCAATTGCATTAAAATTTTTCTCTTTATATTTCTGCCACATTTTTTCGATGGCTACTAATGTTGTTGTGTCAGGGCGATAGTAGAAGTATACCATCACATATTTATTTTGTCCCACGTATTCCGAAAATTTATGTCTGGCTAAATCAAAATCTGTGAACATATTGCCTGGGCGGGTTTTGGCGATTCTTTCCGCTTCTTGTCTTACAAATTCCTTTCTAATCTTTTCTCTTTCATCATCACGTTGTTTTATAACATCATCGCGTTCCTTCATTTGTTTCACCATCGGGTGTTGTAGAATTTTTTTAGACAACACGCTGTAATCGGCTCTCCAATGAAGCACATACGGCAACACGCAGCCTAAATTATCGTTATGGCGTTTGATATATTCTCTCATTAGAGATTGAGCTTTTTCGAAATCATTGGCATTCCCGTTAGCAATTTTCGATAATTCCTTGTCGGATTCGTTCCAATACTTGTAGAAGCCACTGCCTGTAAGTTCGTGTTTTGGAATTTCGATTTTGGTAACACCTGTTACTCTATCATCTTCAACACTTCCTGAAGAAGTAAGAGTAAACTCCGCTTTTTCACCCGGAATGAGCGGGAATAACATCGAATAGCTTTTTGGTTTTCGCGCATCGGTAAATGCCGGGAAAACATAGGCAAAAATAGGTTCCTCGAGATAGGTGCTGAAAGTGGCCTCTCCGTTGGCGTCAAGGTCAACCTCTCCAAGAGGTCTGTCCTGCGACCGACGTTCATCAGTTAGCGTCTGCACAATTTCGAAGCCTGTAACCTCGTCGGTAAGCTTGGTTTTAAAGGTGATTGTGAAGTTTGGCTTCCGGTTGGCGTTCAAATTCTCGGCAATGTCCGCCACAATTACGTTTATATTATAATCGGCTATATCAAACTCTTGACTTTCGCCATTTTCATTGAAGAAAGATACCTTTTTGTTGACTTTCTGCACAATATCGAATTGGGTCACACCTTTCGACAACGGCTCAAAGGCGTAGCGGGCACCGCAGATATAGTCAATGTAGCGGTTGCCATCGCTTTCGTTGCGCAACATTTTGTAAAGATTGCCAGCCGTGTCACGTAAGCAGACATCGGAGGTCAAAATGGAAATGGGACTATCCCAACGCGACGTCGAAAGGGTTACAACAGTCTTTTTCTCGCAGAAATCGACTTTCATAACCTTTTGGTTGTTCCAATTACCATATTTAACGTTCTCCCAAGTCTTGTACAAACCATCGGGCTTAGCCACATTCTCATCTAAATGGTGGTTTTTGCAGTAGGCATTGGCCAAGCGGCGAACTTTCGACAGGTAATTTGAGTTTTGGCTCGACGACGAATAATATCCGTTGTGAACCGTCAGCTCGAAGGTGACGCCAGGCGCGGCAAAGGTCTCTATCCAGTTTGAACAAATCTCGCCGCCGGGGAATATGCAGCGAATGCGGCACACGGTCAGGTCGTTGAGTTCAACCTCGTAGTGGAACTTCTTATCCACCACCGGCACGCAGGCCACGGGTGTTTCAACAATCTCAAAGTTATCGTCGGCGAAATAAAACAGGTAGCACGAATCGGTTATGCCCGGGTCAACGGCGCCCTCAATCACAAATTTGCCGGGGCCGGGCGTTTGAAAAACTGTGCGTTCGGTGGTTGTCTGTGTTGTGGCGGCAGTCCTTATTTCCTTGATAAGTGCGTCAATGCGGGCATTAACTTCGTTTGCTGCATTTGTTTCGTCTCCTCCTTCTTCAACCATCATTTCCGCATACATAGCAACAAACATATCTTCGTAGTCGGTAAGGGTTTTCAATCTCTCCATTATGTTTTTTTGGTAGGCGAAAAGCGTATCGTTGATAAATGAGAATATCGACTCAAGTTCTTTGCGGTTTGCATCGTTCCATTTTTTCGATATTTCCAACAATTCCGACTGCATTTTTGGAAACCGCTCATTATGAATTTCTTTGAGAGCGAGTTTGTCGGGGGTGTCGGGCACTTTATCAATAAAAACCCAACTTTTAGTTAGTGTATGCGATTTAAATACCATCCAACTACATTCCATCAACTTCATCTGCGCCACAAAGTTTTCATTGGACGTTTGTGCCGCTGTTTCAGTTGTTACCGTATTCGGTTCCGCTTTCTTTTCAGTGAAAGTGAACGCGCAGAACATTATGCCAATCCACGCAATGGTGCCGATTTTCGCCACGCGGCCAAGTGTTCCGACAGTTGTTTTTTTCATCTCGACAAAGCGGCGGCGGATAAACGAATGGTTAAAGCCGTTCACGACGGGGCTGCTCACGTTCATCACCATTTCCAAAAGCGTTGTCTGATAAGCACTTATATCTACGTTTGATTGCACAACATCGTGGTCGGCCTGAAACTCGTGCACGTTGCGCAGTTCGGCGCGGCAGAGCCACACAAACGGATTGAACCAGAACAGGCGCGTCAAGAGTTCGCTGAACCAAACGTCGGCATAGTGGCGGTGGGCAATGTGCGCCTTCTCGTGGCGGATTATCATGCTCTCGCTCTGCTTGTTAAGTTCCTGCGGCAGAAATATTGTTTTGCCAAACGAGAATGGCGTGTCAATCTTCTTCGAGTGAATCAGACTGTAGCCTTCTGCCGTGGTCTCAACTTCCATTTTCGATTTGATAGCCAACACTTTGCAGATGTAGAAAACAGCAATCAGCAACAACAGCAGCGATACGGTCGGAATGACCCACTGCAATGTGGCATACCAATCTATTACTATGGTGTGCTCGGTTTTTGCGGGTTCGCTGGCTGCAACTGATTGTGGCGCAGGTGCGATGGTTGGTGCAGGAGCAACCGTTGGAACAGTGACGGCAATTGCCGACGGCTCGCTCTCAAATGTGGCTGCCGCTGGCTCAATGCGCTCAATGGCTATTTCGGTTCCCGAAGGGTAAACCTCGAATGTCAAAACTGACATTATCAGACTGACTACCGGCAACAAAAGCAAATAAACGCGGCTGACGGTGTAGCTGGCTTTTCCGCGCAGCACAATCCGATAGAAAGCGAACAATAGCGCCGCCGAAGCAACGAATTTTATCAGTGTGGTAATCATAGTTGTGTGGTGTTTTCGTGGTTAATTGATTAATCGGTGAACTGGTGAATCGCTGAATCGAGCATTCGATTATACGATTATCCAGTTATCCAATTCAATTTTTATTTGTCTTTATTCATTTCCTTCAGAATTTCCTCGAGTTCATCGCGGCTGATTTTCTCGCTTTTGGCGAAGAACGAGAAGAACGAGCGCATTGAACCGCCGAAAACATTGTCGCAGGCATCGTTCATAAAGCTGCCAATGTACTCGTCGCGGCTCAAAACCGGTTTGTAAACGTAGGCTTTGCCCACTCTTTCGAAATCAACGATTCCCTTCTTGGTCAGAATCTGCATAACGGTGAGCGTGGTGGTGTAGGCCGGTTTCGGATTTTCCAGCAGGTCTTGCATCTGCTGTACGGTGGCCTTGCCTTTGTCCCACAAAATGTTCATAAGGTGAAGTTCTGCTTTCGTAAGTTGTTTGTTGTCCTTTTTCATATAAGTAGATTTTTAAATTTGTAGTACGACAAAAGTAGTAATGATTTTTAGATGTGCAAGAGGTTTGTGAATTTTTTTTACGAAATTTATAAAAGATGCCAAAAACCGCATCTTTTTAGGCGACTTCGATTCTCTTGCCAACATTTTATTTCCCGATTTCCGTTAATTAGAATACTTTTGCGCAAAATCTATAGAATATGGCTATCGAAGAAAAAGAGACAAAGGAAGTTGAACGCAAATCGAACTTCATTATTGAGCAGGTTGAGAAGGACCTGGCAGAGGGTAAAAACGGCGGACGCGTACAGACACGGTTCCCGCCCGAGCCTAATGGTTATCTGCACATTGGCCACGCAAAGGCCATTTGTCTCGATTTCGGACTGGCGCAGCAGTACGGCGGCGTCTGCAACCTGCGTTTCGACGACACCAATCCCGTGAAGGAGGATGTGGAGTATGTTGACGCAATCAAGGAAGACATTGAGTGGCTGGGATTTAAGTGGGGACACGAGTATTACGCTTCGGACTACTTCCAACAGTTGTGGGACTTCGCCGTAAGGCTGATAAAGGAGGGCAAGGCATATGTGGATGAGCAGTCGTCGGAGGCGATTGCCGCGCAGAAGGGAACGCCCACCGAGCCTGGTCAGAACAGCCCCTACCGCGACCGCCCGGCAAGTGAGTCGCTCGAGTTGTTCGAGAAGATGAACCGCGGCGAGATTGAGGAGGGCAAGATGGTTCTGCGCGCCAAAATCGATATGGCCAACCCGAATATGCACTTCCGTGACCCGATAATCTACCGCGTTGTGAAGCACCCGCACCACCGCACGGGCACCAAATGGCAGGCCTATCCGATGTACGATTTCGCACACGGGCAGAGCGATTATTTCGAGGGCGTTACGCACTCGTGCTGCACACTCGAGTTTGTGGTGCATCGTCCTGTGTATGACTACTTTATCGACGAGTTGAAGGAAGGCAAGGATTTGGACGACAACCGTCCGCGTCAGTACGAGTTCAACAAACTGAATCTGAACTATACGCTGATGAGCAAGCGCAATCTGCTCATTCTGGTAAAGGAAGGGCTGGTGAACGGCTGGGACGACCCGCGAATGCCGACTCTGTGCGGTTTCCGTCGCCGCGGATACACACCTGAGTCAATCCGCAACTTTGTGGACAAAATCGGCTACACAACATACGACGCACTGAACGATTTCGCACTGCTAGAGAGTTCAATCCGCGAGGACCTGAACGCCCGCGCCACACGCGTTTCGGCGGTGCTGAACCCCGTGAAGTGCATTATCACCAACTATCCCGAAGGAAAAGTTGAGGAACTTGAGGCCGTGAACAACCCCGAAAAACCCGAAGATGGAACGCACAAGATTGAGTTCAGCCGTGAGTTGTGGATTGAGCGCGACGACTTTATGGAGGACGCACCGAAGAAATATTTCCGTATGACGCCTGGTCAGGAAGTGCGCCTGAAGAGCGCCTACATTGTGAAGTGTACGGGCTGCAAGAAGGACAATGCCGGCAATGTTGTTGAGGTGTACTGCGAGTACGACCCCGACACCCGCAGCGGCCTGCCCGGCAGCGACCGCAAGGTGAAGGGCACTCTGCACTGGTTGAGCGTCGGACACTGCCTGCCGGCTGAAGTTCACCTTTACGACCGCCTTTGGAAGGTGGAGAACCCGCGCGACGAGATGGCCGCCATTCGCGAGGCCCGCAACTGCGAGGCTCTGGAGGCAATGAAGGAAATCATCAACCCCGACTCGCTGCAGGTGCTCAAGAACTGCTTCATTGAGAAGTTTGTGGCCAACGCCAAACCATTGGACCACTTCCAATTCCAACGCATCGGCTACTTCAACGTCGACCCCGACTCAACAGCCGACCACTTGGTGTTCAACCGCACCGTTGGCCTGAAAGACAGTTGGGCGAAGGAGCAGAAGAAATAATCACACAAAAAATGGTTGTTGCGAAATCAAAAACCATTGTGTAATATTGCAGTCCCAAAAAACATGGGATTTCGGACCCATAGCTCAGTTGGTTAGCAGCACCTGACTCATAATCAGGGGGTCGTTGGTTCAAGCCCAACTGGGTCCACAAAAGGCACTCATTAGTGTGAGTGCTTTTTTTGTTTTTAGATTGCGCAATAGTATGAAAATCAGAGACATCGATTTGGGTGAGAAGCCGGTGGCGTTTGCGCCGATGGAAGACATCAGCGACCCGTCGTTCCGCCGCCTGTGCAAGGAGCAGGGCGCCGACCTGATGTACTCTGAATTTGTGTCGGCCGACGGGCTCATCCGCGATGCCGAAAAAAGTCTGCGCAAACTCGACATCGCCGACAGCGAGCGCCCCGTGGGCATTCAAATCTACGGCAAAGACCCCGACGCGATGGTTGAGGCTGCCCAGCGCGTTGAGCAGGCGCACCCCGACCTGATTGACATCAACTTTGGCTGCCCCGTGAAAAAAATTGCGGGCAAGGGTGCTGGTGCCGGACTTCTGCAGAACATTCCGCTGATGATAGAGATTACGCGTCGTGTGGCGCAGGTTGTGAAGTTGCCCGTGACGGTGAAAACGCGCCTTGGCTGGGATGAGACCAACAAGCCGATTGTGGAACTTGCCGAGCGATTGCAGGATGTTGGCGCAGAAGCAATTACCATCCACGGCCGCACTCGCAGTCAGATGTATAAGGGCGAAGCCGACTGGACGCTCATCGGGCAGACTAAAGCCAACCCGAGACTGCACATTCCGGTCATCGGCAATGGCGACATCGACAGCCCGCAGAAGGCCGCGGAGATGTTCAGCCGCTACGGCGTTGACGGCATCATGATTGGCCGTGCCGCTATCGGCAATCCGTGGATTTTCAGCCGCACAAAGCACTATCTGCAAACAGGTGAGTTGCTGCCAAACCCCACTATACCACAGAAAGTTGAGTTGGTGAAACGCCATCTGCAGTACTCGCTCGAGTGGAAGGGCGACTACGTGGGCGTTTTCGAGTTGCGTCAGCACCTATCGAACTACTTCAAGGGCCTGCCCGACTTCAAAGACACGCGCATCCGCCTTGTCACTGAGAAAGATCCGGCTGTGATTTCGCAAATTCTTGACGAGATTGCCGAGCGGTGGAGGGAGTTTTAGGCTTGCATCAGGTTTGGGGCGCTCCCAAATAAAATCGCCAACCATTTTTTTGTTTCCGATAGTGTTATTACCTTTGCGCCCGTTGTGGAAAGATTTGAGTTGATTGCAACCACAGAAAAAAATGCTAAAGCACGATTTTCAATTGCACCTTCCCCGATTTTTCCCATCAGTTAAGTTTCTAATTTAAAACTTTATAGATATGGGTTACTTATTTACTTCAGAGTCGGTTTCGGAAGGTCATCCTGACAAAGTTGCCGACCAAATTTCAGACGCGCTTGTTGACCGCTTTCTTGCTTTCGACCCCAAATCGAAAGTGGCTTGCGAGACGCTTGTAACAACCGGACAGGTGGTGCTTGCCGGTGAGGTCCGCAGCGACGCCTACATCGACGTGCAGGAAGTTGCGCGCCGCGTCATCAACCGCATTGGCTACACCAAGGGCGAGTACCGCTTCGAGGGAGACTCGTGCGGCGTGCTCTCGGCCATTCACGAGCAGTCGGCCGACATCAACCGTGGTGTTGACCGCGCCAACCATATGGACCAGGGCGCCGGCGACCAGGGAATGATGTTCGGTTACGCTTGCTCAGAGACCGACAACTATATGCCGCTGCCGCTCGAACTTGCTCACAGTCTGCTCATTGAGTTGGCTGCCATCCGCCGCGAAGGCAAGGTGATGACCTATTTGCGCCCCGACGCAAAAAGCCAGGTAACAATCGAGTACGACGACAATAATCAGCCGAAACGTATTGATACAATTGTGGTTTCGACACAGCACGACGAGTTCGATGCCGACGAGCCGATGCTTGCCAAAATCAAGCAGGACGTGAAAGACATCTTGATTCCGCGCACTGTGGCCAAACTGCCGGCCCGCGTTCAGAAACTGTTCGACGGAACCTTCACCCTACACGTGAACCCCACGGGCAAGTTTGTGATTGGCGGCCCCCACGGCGATACCGGCCTGACCGGTCGCAAGATTATTGTTGACACCTACGGCGGCCGCGGCGCACACGGCGGTGGCGCTTTCTCGGGCAAAGACCCATCGAAGGTTGACCGCTCGGCAGCCTACGCAGCACGCCACATTGCCAAAAATATGGTTGCAGCCGGCGTTGCATCGGAAATGCTTGTGCAAGTGGCCTACGCCATTGGCGTTGCAAAGCCGGTGGGCGTGTTTGTGAACACCTACGGCACATCGAAGGTGAAGATGAGCGACGGCGAGATTGCCCAGAAGGTGGCCGAGATTTTCGATCTTCGCCCGGCAGCCATCGAAGACCGCCTGAAACTGCGCAACCCGATTTATGAAGAGACCGCTTCGTACGGACATATGGGCCGCGAGCCAAAAACAGTGACAAAAGTGTTTGAGTCGCCTTATATGGGCCGCCGCGAACTCACCGTGGAACTCTTCACTTGGGAAAAACTCGACTATGTCGATATTGTTAAAAACGCTTTCAATCTGTAATTTACAGATGATATAAACCAAAAAGAGCCGCAAGATTCGTCTTACGGCTCTTTCTGTTTATTCTAAATTCTGAATTCAAAATTCTAAATTATTTTGCCCACGCGTCAATCCATTTCTTGTAATCGATGTTGTTAAGCGTCGGCGTGGCTTCACGAATCATAGTGTTGGCAGTTTGGTCGCCAAACAGATATTTAGCCACAAAAGCCTTCACAGCGTCTGACTGCAGGTCCGATGCGCGGCAGTGCGGGTGCTTGGCGTCGAACACGTAGCCGAAGCGGTCGGCAATGCCGAATGTCTGATAAACATACTCGGCGGCACGGCACGATACGTAGCCCGAATGGTCGCAGAGCCACTCGTAGTCGCCGTTGCCCAGAACCAGCACGGCACGCGGCGCAATCATTGCCAGAATCTCGTGATGGTCGAACGGCAAACGGTCGACGCGGCCATCAAAATTATCTTTCAGAGCCGGGCTGAACCAAGTGTAATTGGTGTTGGTGATGCGCTCAACATTGGTGTCGGTACGGGCGGTGAAATCGTCGCTCACACGCCACGAGTTGATGCCGCCACCACCCGATTCCTGAACAATGGCAAGAGCCACGCGCTCGTCGAGTGCGCTCGAGTACATCGCCATTTTTCCGGCATACGAGCAGCCTGTCACGCAGATGTGAGCCAAATCGGCATTAATTTGGTCAGCCACTTGCTCAAGGCCATCGATGATGCGGCTCACACCCCAAGCCCACGCGCTGTAGTTGCCGTTGGCGCGCGCGTCGGGATACAACTTGTAGAACCGTGCACTATCGTCGCGCACAGCCTGATGGCTGCTGCGGATTACTTGGTCGTGGTCGAAAGGCACTTGGATGCAGCCATCGAACAAGTCACGGCGCAGAGCGCCCGTGCCGCTGAAACGGCCCATTCCAATGCTGATGGGGAACGGACCTTCGCCCGTCTTCGGTATGCGCAGGCGGCTTGTGAGCGTCAGCGTCTCGCCGTTGTGCTTAATGGTAACAGTGAGCACCGTGTCGGTGAGCGATGCCGTAACTTCTTCCGGCTTGTCGGGCTTGGCGCCGATTTCATAAAATTCGATTTCCGATTTAATCTCGTTGCGGCGGCGTTCCCAATCGGCAAACTTTGTCGAGCGTCCGCTGCCATCCGACCAAGCAAACGGGTCGGGCAATGCGGCGCACTGCGGCAGTTCGTCGGGGTTCACATACTCGATTTTCGGCAGAGCAGCGCCGGTGTTTTCCGCATTGTAAACCAATGGCGGCTGTTTTGGTGTCGATGTGCAGCCCGCAATGGCAAGCAGGCCGGCAATCATCAAATAGTTGGTCTTCATATTATTACGTGTTTAAGTTTAGTTTACGATACACAAACATAATTAAAATTGACGCCGATGAGTTGTCGGCTCGGCATTAAATCGGTGCTCAACGTTAAAAATATCTGAATTTGAAATTCCTGTCCCCAATTTTAAAAACCGACACATTTGGAGTTTTAAGTTTTAGAAGTTTTAAGTTATAAGTTTTAGAAGTTTTAAGTTATAAGTTTTAGAAGTTTTAAGTTTTTGGTGGTATGCCCTGACGGGCAGAAATTTTTATAAAATCTATAATATCAAAATCAGGTTCTAACCAAACTAATCCAAAAACAACCCCAAAATCGTTTTTTGGATAAATTCTGATTCGTTTGGTTAGCGATAATTGCGCCACAAAATCATAAAAAATCACTCATTTTTTCCCGATTTTCGCCGTTCCTAAAGTCAAACCCGCCGTTCGTGAAGTCATCCTTGTTTTTTTGCGCAAAAAATTTGTTTTTTGAAAACAATTTTATAAAAGACGCTTGTGCGGATTGAAAATGAAAAGGCAACCTATCATACGGTCAAACATTGTAGAAACGGTGCATGCACTGTCTCTACAACAACCGCGAAATAAATTTATCAATTTTATAAATTATTTTAATTCAATTTCTTATGAGAAAGATTAAACATTTTCTACTAACAGCGGCGGCAGTGCTCTGCAGCGCACTGACCTCGTGGGCGGAATCGGAGCCTTATAGTGGCTCGCCTTCTTTGTCGCTCACACAAATTAATGGCGATTACGCCACGTATGGACTCACCGTGGAATTCGACGGCTATTATGTGATTTCATCTGCCGAAGAACTCTACGGCTTTGCCGAATTGGTTAATAACGGCTCCAACAGCGCTGGCTATGCCAAAGCCGTACTTACTGACGACATTGTTGTTAACTTAAACGTACCTGCCGATGGCAATCTCAACGGCGCAACAATGCATAGTTGGACACCGATTGGAACAACAAGTAAATCATTCAAAGGCACATTCGACGGCAACGGCCACACCATTAGCGGTTTGTATTTTGAGAATACAACTAACGACAAATTCCCCTATGGCGGAAACTACGTAGGTTTGATAGGCTATGCCGATGGAGCGACAATAAAGAACGTCGGAGTTGTTGATTCTTATATTAAAGGTAATTATGGTGTTGGCGGCATTAGCGGCTATGGTAGCATCCAAACCAACTGCTACAACACAGGAACGGTTTCGGGTTCTTCTACCTATGTCGGCGGCATTAGCGGCAGTGGTGGCACCCAAACCAACTGCTACAACACAGGAACGGTTTCGGGTTCTTCTGACTATGTTGGCGGCATTTGTGGCGGTTCTGGCACCCAAACCAATTGCTACAACACAGGAATGGTTTCGGGTTCTAACGATGTTGGCGGCATTTGCGGTTATAATGGCACCACAACCAACTGCTACAACACAGGGTCGGTTTCAGGTACTAAATATGTCGGCGGCATTTGCGGAGGCGGTAGTATTTATAGCAAACAAACCAAATGTTACAACACAGGAACGGTTTCGGGTTCTTCAAACAATGTTGGCGGCATTAGCGGCAATGGTGGCACCCAAACCAACTGCTACAACACAGGAACGGTTTCGGGTTCTTCTTACTCTGTTGGCGGCATTAGCGCCCAAGGTGGCACCCAAACCAACTGCTTCTATTTGGCAGGCTGCGCCAAAGACGGCAAAAATGTGGTGCAATATGGTGTTGGCAATGCAACAAAGGGAAACACAACCGCCGACATGGCAGGCAGGACAACAGCGGCCACAGCCGAAGAGTTTGCAAGCGGAAAAATAACCTATCTGCTCAATGGCAGCACAAGCGAAGGCAACCTTGTGTGGTATCAGACCATTGGCACAGACGCATTGCCTGTTTGGGACAACACTCACGCTGTGGTATTTGCAACGCAGCCTTGCCCTTCCTTCAGCAATGATGAGAACAACACTCATAAAGAGCACACATTGGATGCGACTGGACACTGCACTGATTGTGGCCAATTCGTTGCTCAAGGCACTTTGGTAACCGAAAGCAACTACAGCAGTTATGGTCTTACAGCCGATTTTATTGACTACTACGCAATCAGCAATTCAGGCGAACTATATTGGTTTGCCATTGAAGTGAACAACGGCAGCACCGCCATAAACGCCGTTCTGACAGCCAACATTGTTGTTAACTTAAACGTACCTGCTGATGGCAATCTCAACGGCGCAACAATGTATAGTTGGACACCGATTGGAACTAAAGATAAACCATTTGCAGGCACATTCGACGGCAACGGCCACACCATTAGCGGTTTGTATTTCGAAAATACAACTAACAGCAACTACCCCGATGGCGGCAACTATGTGGGACTGATAGGCTATGCCAATGGAGCGAAGATAAAGAACGTCGGGGTTATTGATTCTTATTTGCGTGGTTACCAATATGTCGGCGGCATTTGCGGCTATGGTTATAACACAAATACAAACATAACCAACTGCTACAACACGGGAACGGTTTCGGGGTCTTTTCAATTTGTCGGCGGCATTTGCGGCTATAGTGGCACCCAAACCAACTGCTACAACACAGGTTCAGTTTCGGGTTCTTCAAACAATGTTGGCGGCATTAGCGGCTATAGTGGCACCCAAACCAACTGCTACTATTTGGCAGGCTGCGGCAATAAAAATACCCTTGGCACTTTTGTTTCAGCGAAAGATGTTGCAAACGGCAGACTAACATATTTGCTCAACGGCAGCACAAGCGAAGGCAACCTTACGTGGTATCAAACACTTGGCGAGGATAAACGGCCTTTGCTCGATAATACCCGAGGTGTGGTGTTTACGTCGAATCCGTGCCCATTCAATAACAATTCCAATGGAATTGTTGAACAACATAACTTCATAAACGGCTTATGTACAAAATGTGGAGAAGGAGAAGAACCAAATTCTGTCAATGGTGTGTATCAGATAGCCAATGCGGGCCAACTTTATTGGTTTGCCAACGAAGTGAACAATGGCAACACAACTATAAATGCCGTCTTGACAGAAGACATTACAGTAAATACAACCGTGATTGACGAAGATGGCCATCTTATCGGCACACCAACTCACAGTTGGACACCGATAGGAACGTCGAGTAAACCATTTGCAGGCACATTCGACGGTTACGGCCACACCATTAGCGGCTTGTATTTCAATAACCCAACTGTCAACAACTATCCCGATGGCGGCAAATATGTTGGCCTGATAGGCTATGGCCACGGAGCGACGATAAAGAACGTAGGAGTTATTGACTCTTATTTGCGTGGTTACGAAGATGTCGGCGGTATTTGCGGTTATAGTGGCACACAAACCAACTGCTACAACACAGGAACGGTTTCTGGTTCTTACTGTGTTGGCGGCATTTGCGGCATTTTTGGCACCCAAACCAACTGCTATAACACAGGAACTGTTTCGGGTACTTCTTACTATGCCGGCGGCATTTGTGGTGATAGAGGCACCCAAACCAACTGCTACAACACAGGAGCGGTTTCGGGTACTTACTATGTCGGCGGCATTTGCGGTAGTGGTGGCAAACAAACCAACTGCTACTATCTGGAGGGTTGCGCCAAAGACGGTAATAATGTTGAACAATACGGCGTTGGCGCCAACCAAAAAGGTCAAACAACCGCTGATGTGGAAGGCAAAACCATTTCAGCCACAGCCGCAGAATATGCAAGCGGCAAAATTGCTTATATGCTGAATGGCGGCACATTCGAGGTTACTACATGGCGGCAGACATTGTTTGCCGACGCTTCGCCTGTTCTCAACACAGAACATAACATTGTTACTGGTTATGTGACAGAAGCCGAAAATGTGATAACTGTAACTGGTGATTTGGTTGTGGCAACAGATTATGAGATTGCCGAAGGCAAAACACTCACCGTACCCGAAGGTGCGTCGCTTACCATACTCGAAGGTGCATCGCTTACCATACCCGAAGGTGCGTTGCTTACAACCACGGGTGAGGCCGTCATAACCAACAATGGCACAATAATCGCCAACGGTTCAATTTCGGGTAATAACCTTGCTGGCAATGGTAGTTTTATTTACAATGCTCTTAGCGCAAACGATGTTGCTCTTGTTAAAACAAGTTTCATTTACAAAGGTTCAGCCTTCACTCTCGATGATGATGTTGAGGCAACTATCAGCACCCGTACATTCTGCGGCAAAACATTCTCGTTTGATGCTTCATTAACTTCGGTTTCGTACAAAAACAACCGCAATGTGGGCGATAATGGCACTGTAACGTGGACAAATACTAATGGCTCGTCTGTCAGCAAAACATTCAGCATTACACCAAAAACACTTGCCATCAGCAATATCAAAGCAGAAAACAAGACTTACGACGGCAACACCACAACAAGCGTCAGCTACACGACTGACAAGGTTGAAGGTGATGATGTAACGTTTGGCACAACCGCCACTTTCGCTGACAAGAACGCTGGCAACGGCAAAGCCGTCAGTTTCGACTACACAAAGAGCGGTGCTGATGCTGCAAACTACGCGTTTGCCAATGCTACTGGCACTGCAACTGCCAATATTACTGCCCGCACACTTACATTGAGCAACTTTGTGGCAAATGGCAAAACTTACGATGGTACAACTAACGCAACGGGTGGTGCATTCAGCGATAACCGTGTGAGCGGCGATGTGCTTGAGTTCACATACAATTATTCTTT
>JAEEGG010011310.1_pt1 | contig 19502 bp, 16 predicted proteins | sample 9134161 | NCBI WGS metagenome assembly JAEEGG01 (sample SAMN16246543, study PRJNA631951) | gut metagenome | biome: gut microbiome; feature: rumen; material: CR-attached | host: Bos | place: Iran: Karaj | collected 2018-10 | reverse complement strand
CGTCAAGGAGGCCATGCGCGAGGTGCGCCTTGCGCTTCTGGAGGCCGACGTCAGCTACAAGGTCGTCAAGGACTTCGTCAAGCGCGTCACCGAGCGCGCCATCGGCCAGGAGGTGCTGGAGAGCCTCTCTCCGGCGCAGATGGTCATCAAGATCGTCAACGACGAGTTCATCGAGCTCATGGGCAGCGAGAGCGCCAAGCTCAACATCAGCCCGAAAAGCCCCAGCGTCGTGATGCTGGTGGGCCTTCAGGGCGCCGGCAAGACCACGGCTTCCGCCAAGCTCGCGCTGATGCTCAAGAAGCAGAACAAAAATCCCCTTCTCGTGGCGGCGGATATTTACAGGCCGGCGGCTATCAAGCAGCTGCAGGTGCTGGGCGGACAGATCCAGGTGCCGGTTTACGCGGCTCCCGAGGGAACGAGTCCGGTCAAGATTGCGTCGGACGCCAAGGAAAAGGCGCTGAGGGGACTTCACGACGTGGTGATCGTGGATACCGCGGGACGTCTTGAGATCGACGACATCCTGATGGAGGAGCTCGAAAAGATCAAAAAGGCGGTCAATCCGTCGGAAATCCTTCTCGTGGTGGACGCGATGACCGGCCAGAACGCCGCGAACGTCGCTGTTACGTTCAACGAGAGGCTCGACATAACGGGCGTGATTTTGTCCAAGCTCGACTCCGATACCAGAGGCGGCGCGGCGCTGTCCGTGGCCCAGATGACCGGAAAACCCATCAAGTTCGCGTCGGTCGGCGAGAAAATGAACGAGTTTGAGGTATTCCACCCCGACCGTATGGCAGGAAGAATTCTCGGCATGGGCGACGTGCTCTCGCTTATCGAACAGGCGGAGCAGATGTACGACGAAAAAGAAGCCCGCGAACTCGAGAAGAAGATCCGCCAGCAGACGTTCACGCTCGACGACTTCCTGCAGCAGCTCAGGCAGATCAAAAAAATGGGCGGCATCGGCAAGCTTCTGGGCATGGTCCCGGGCGTGGCCGGCCAGATTCGCGAAGAGGATATCGACGAGTCGGGAATGGTCAAAACCGAGGCGATCATCTGCTCGATGACGCTTAAGGAGCGCCGCAATCCGCAGATTCTGAACGCCAGCCGCCGGAAGAGAATTGCCGCGGGCAGCGGAACGACCGTTCAGGACGTCAACAAGCTGATGCGCCAGTTCGAGCAGATGCGCGACATGATGAAGAAAATGAACAACGGCAAAGGCCCGGGCGGCATGAAGGGCATGGGCGGCGGAATGAGAAACAGATTCAAGTTCTGACGTGCTGCACCCGGCCGGACAGACATCGCCGGAATGATTTCAGATAAGCAGACAGACGGACCGGGAAGGCCCCGCGACGGCGGGAAAACCGGCCGGAACCGTACGATAAACAGAAGATTCGCAGTATAGATACGGAGGTGAAAATATGCTTAAAATCAGACTGAGAAGAATGGGTGCCAAGAAGGCTCCTTTCTACAGGATCGTTGTCGCTGAGTCCAGATTCGCGAGAGACGGCCGCTTTGTGGAAGAGATCGGTACCTACAATCCGCTGAAGGACCCCGCCGAGGTTAAGATCGACCTCGAGAAGGCTGAGGAGTGGATTAAGAAAGGCGCACAGCCCACTGACAAAGTCAAAGCTATTATCGAGAAGGCGAAGGCCTGAACGGTTGGAGGTTTGACCGTGTGTGACTGAGGACGGCAAATGCGGGGCTTTTGGCTTTAGGGCTTTTGAAATGCCCTGCGGAGGCGCCGTGCTTTGATGTTGCCGCGGCTGCCGGTTTTACTTGCGGACGCGGCGACAGAGAATCACACAGAGGATTCAATTACTGTTGACCTTATTGAAAGGAATTGAGTTTTTATGAAAGAATTTTTGGAGACGATCGCCAAAATGCTCGTTGACAATCAGGACGCCGTGAAGGTCACCGAAGAGGAGACCGACGAGGGCATCTATCTGAGGCTTTCCGTGGCGGATGAGGAAATGGGTAAAGTGATCGGAAAAGACGGCCGCATCGCGAAGGCCATCCGTACCATTATCAGGTCCGGCGCCAAGAATCTCGGCAAACAGGTCTACATCGACATCGAGTAATACGATGCATGCCTGCATCGGGTGATGCGAAAGCCGGCAGTATAGCAAGACCGGCCCGTTATAGACGCCGCGCTGCGAAGAGGTGATCATTTATGCTTGAATATCTGAAAGTGGGAACGATCGTCAACGTTCACGGCGTGCACGGCGAGGTGAAGGTGATTCCCGACACGGACGACCCGAACAGGTTCAAAAAGCTGAAGAAGGTCTTCCTTGTCTCGGGCGGCGCCAGAAAACAGGTCGAAGTCCGCGGCGTGAAGATCTCGAACAAGTTCGTGATCCTGAAGCTTGAAGGGCTTGACGACAGGGACGCCGCAAACCTTCTGCGCGGAACGGAGCTGGAGATTGAGCGCAAGGACGCGGTGAAGCTTCCCAAGGACACTTATTTTATAGGCGACCTTATCGGCTGCAGAGTGGTCGAGGAGAACGGGAACCTGCTCGGAAAGGTTGAGGACGTCATCCCGGGTGCGGGCTGCGACGTCTACGACGTTTACGACGAACAGGGGAAAAACATTATGATCCCTGCGCTTGCGGACGTGATTCTCAAAGTGGACGTGGCCGCAGGTGAGATTACCGTGAGGCTGCTGCCGGGGCTTAGGGAAGTGTATTCTTAACTGTAACTTTGCGCCAGAGAAACGCAGCGGGGCCCGGCCGAAAATGGCCGGGCCCCGCTGCTTCTGCATTATTAAAACAGGTTTATTTGAGGGTCTCCAAATAGTCGACCACGTCGCCGACGGTCTTGAAGCCGGCGAGCTTTTCGTCGGGAATCATGATATTGTATTCCTCCTCGATGGTCATCAGAAGCTGGAGCACGTCGAGGGAGTCGGCCTTGAGGTCTTCTTTGATGCGGGAGTCGCGGGTAATCTCGACATCCTTGAGTCTAAGTTGTTCGGTTAAGAGTTTTTTTACGGATTCAAACATTTTCGTTCCTTTCCGGTCGCAAGCTGCGGCCTTTTTTAGTATTAAAAACTGATTCAAAAATACCGGGGAAGGTTATTCGTACTCCTCGGGAAGGAGGGCGACCGCGCTTTCGATGACGCCGTTAAGCCCGCTGTCGACCATTTTGTAGGCCTGCTCGATGCACTTCGCGACTGCCCTGGCGTCGCCGGAGCCATGGCCCTTCACGATTGTTTTTTCGGTGCCGAGCAGAACGCTGCCGCCGTAGTTCTGGTAGGACATGAACTCCTTTTCCTCGGCGAACATTTTCTTCATGAAGAGGGCCCCGAACTTGTAGATGCCGCGGGAATAGATGTCCTTCTTGATTTTCTTGAGGAGCTGGAGCGCGGTGCCTTCGGTGGTCTTGATGAGGACGTTTCCGGAAAAACCGTCGCAGACCACGAGGTCGTAGTTTCCGGAGAGAAGGTCGCGGCTCTCCATGTTGCCCGTGAAGTTGAGAAGTCCCTGCGAGGAGAGCTCCGAGAGGGCCTTGTAGACGGTGCGGCGCAGGTCGTCGCCTTTTTCGGACTCGGTGCCGATGTTGAGAAGGGCGACCCGGGGGTTCGGGATGTTGTAGACGTTTTTCATGTAGGCGGAGCCCATGACCGCGAACTGGACCAGCTGGATCGGGGTGCAGTCAACGTTGGCGCCGCTGTCGCAAATGCCCACGATTCCGCCGGCCATGGTGGGAAGAATGGGGCAGAAGGAGGGGCGGCGGACGCCGGGAAGACGGCCGATCCTGAGGGTTGCGGCGGCTACCAGGGAGCCTGTGGCGCCGAGGGAGACGATACCGCTGACGGTCGGGTCTTCGCGAAGCAGGCGGATGGACTTCATCATGGAGCTGTCGCGCTTGAGGCGGATGGCGTCCGTGGGTTTGTCCTCGCCGGTGATCACGTCGGGTGCGTGAAGGATGTCGATTCTTGAAAGGCGGTCAGCGCCGGCGCCATGCTTTTCGAGTTCCTTTTTGAGGGTCTCTTCGTCGCCGGCGAGAATCAGCTCAAGGCCGGGAAATCTGTCCAGGGCGATGAGGCTGCCTTCAACGTTCGCGCCCGGGCTGTTGTCGCCGCCCAGGCAGTCAATAACAAGTTTCATTTTTCTTCTCCTGTCCCGGAATATTTCCGGAAAATAAACGAGTCACTCAAGAGAGCTTTTTCACGTAGCAGCGGCGCTTTTTGTGTTCGACGGCGTCGAAGTAGTTCCACAGAAGGCGGATGGCGGTGTTGTCCTCGAGGTTGAGGTTCGTCTCCGCGTGGTCGATGGACGGGTCGTCGAGCATTTTCATAATTTCGGCGACCATGGCGGTGCCGAGGCCTAGCTGCATGTAGTGCGGGTCGACGCCAACCAGGCCGAAGTCGATGATCTCGGGCTTCTTCACGGAGCGGAGAATCTTCACGACGGTGGAGGGGGTCAGGCGGCCGCCGGAGCGCTGAACGGCCTTCGCGATGGACGGGAAGCAGATGCCGAGGGCGACGACCTTGTCGTTCTCGTCGAGAATGACGGAAACGAAGCGCAGGTCGATGATCAGGCGGAAATTGTCGATCATCATCTTCTTCATTTTCTCGGTGAACGGAACCGTGCCGTAGATGTCGGCGTAGGCGGTGTCGAGAAGCTCGAAAAAGCCGTCTTTGTATTTCCGGAGAAAGTCGTTCGTGTTCTTTGCCTCGCCGAAGCGGAGGTTGTAGCGCTTGAGCATGAACTCTTCCAGCTTCAGAATCTTCTCGTCGGGCTTGCCGCCGCGGAGCTTGATCCTGCTCTCGACCCAGTCGACCTCCTTCGCGTAGCCGCACTTCTCAATGAGGCCCGCGTAGTAGGCGGCGTTGTACTGCTCTTCGAAAGTGGAGAGCTCGTCGAAGCCGTCGATAAGGAGACCTTCCCGCTCGAGGTCGGAGTAGCCGAGGGGGCCGCAGACGGTGTCCATGCCCTTGTCCAGAGCCCATTTTTCCACGGCCTCGAACAGGGCGTTTGCGACGTTCTGGTCGTTGACCGCGTCAAAACGCGTGAATCGGACGCGCTTTTCGTTGTTTTTCTCGTTGGCGGCGTTCTGGATTATTCCCGAAATGCGGCCGCAGATCACACCGCCGCGGTAGGCGTTAAAGCAGACCGTTTCGCAGGTGTCGCTGTAGGCGTGCCGCTTGCTGAAAATCTTGCGCTCGTCGGAGTAGAGGGGCGGAACGAAGAACGGGTTGTCGCGGTAGAGATTCAGAGGAAAATTCAGAAAATCGTACCGCTGCTTCGCGGTTTTTACTTCTTTTATAACAATGTCAGCCATTTCTGTCAATGTCAGTCCTTTGTCAACTGAAGCAGGTTATCTGTGGATCGCGTGGAAGCAGACGCCGATACCGTTGGGACCGCAGTGGCTGCCGGCGGTCGGGTTGACGACGACAACGCGGAGGTTGAGGGCGTCGCCGTACTTTTCGCGCAGGGCGGTGGCGAGCTCTTCAACGAGTTCGGGGGCGTCGGTGTGGCCGATGTAGACCGGGTGACCGGTAATGTCGTCGCCGAGTTCGTCCATGTAGGCGAGCAGGCGGGCGATGGCCTTCGGACGGCCTTTTTCCTTGCCCACGGATACCATTTTGCCCTCGCCGCTCATGTGGATGATCGGCCTGATTCCGAGAAGGGTGCCCATTGTGCCGGCGATTCCGCTGACGCGGCCGCTGTGCTTGAAGAATTTCAGATCGTCCGCGAAGAAATACATCGCGTGCTTGTCGACCTCGACGGAAGCCCATTCAAGCACTTCCTCGGGGGTCTTGCCGGCCTTGAACAGCTCGCCGATGGCGCGAACGATCGCGCAGCTGATGGTCGTGATGCCCTTGGTGTCGACTTCGTAGAACTTGCGCTCCGGATATTTCTCCTTCAGAATCTTCAGCGCCTCGTCCATGTTGTCGAAGGTGATGGTCATCGCGCGGGAAAAATGCACGTAGAAAATATCGTTGCCGGCCGCGAAGTGGGGCTCGAAGTATTCGATGTACTGGTCGACGCTGATTGCGCTCGTGTTGGGAAGCCAGCCGCCGCGAAGACCGTCGTAGAACGCGCGGGAGTCGAACTCCTTGAAATCAACGTAGGGGTAGATTGTTTTGCCGTCGACGCTGTAGGGCATGCTGATGAGGTTGTAGCCGTACTCCGCGCACATCTCGGGCGTCATATCGGTGTCGCTGTCGGTGAAAAGAATCAACATAAAAAATCCTCCAAAATGTAAATTATAAGAGGGGGCGGCGGCGCCAAACAATCAGGCCGCCGCCCTCCGCCTCATTCCAGAATAAGAATATAGTCAAAGACGGGCTGGCCGCCTTCAATGTGGATGACCTCGGTGGACCGGAGCTCTTTACTGAGTTCCGATGAGAGGGCCTCCGCGTCGCAAGCCTCAACGCTGCTTCCCGAGATCAGTATCAAAATGTCGCAGCTGCCCGCGTCCATTTTGGCGGCAAGCGCCCGCGCCGCCGCTCCCGGGGTCGCGGCGGCCGTCAAAATCGTGTCGCCTTTAAAGCCGATATAGTCGTCCTTCCTGACCGAAACGCCGTCCTTTTCGGTGTCGCGGACCGCCCTGGAGACCATTCCCGTGACCACGCTTTCCGCGGCTTCCTTAAACGCGTCGTAGAGCGCGTCCGCGTCGGTTTCAGAGGGGTCGAACACGGACAGCGCCGCGTAGCCTTCGCCGATGGTTTTCGTCGGAAGCACTCTGATGTCCGCTTTTTCGTACATCTGAGCGGCCTGATTGGCGGTCATGATGATATTCCCGTTGTTGGGGAACACGAAAATCGTGTCGGCGTCGATGCTGTCGAACGCGTCCGTGAAATCGGAGACCGCGGGGTTCATGCTCTGACCGCCGTCGACCACTTCGTCGCACCCCGCCTCCGCAAAAGTGTTTTTGAGTCCTTCGCCGGCCGCCACCGCCACGATCGCGAACTGCTTGTGGGGCTTCTTCCTGAGCGGGCGGAAGCTGTTCCTGACGGTCGACTCGTTGTGCTGGAGCGTCATATTCTCGATCTTGATCTTGAGAAACTCGCCGTACTGCTGAAAATGGTTCAGCACGTCGCCGGGCTTGAACGTGTGGACGTGCACTTTCAGAACGGAGCCGTCCGCGAAGGCCACCACCGAATCGCCCACAGTGTCAAGGTAGTCGGTCACCGGTTTGATGTCGAAGGCCTTCACGTCGCATTTTTTGTTCTGAAGCCTGAGCAGGAACTCGGTGCAGTAGCCGAATTCGAGCTCGGTGTCCTCGGTGAACTTGTCGAAATCCAGGTCCGCCTGCGCGTTCTTGACGTCGCCGGCGTGTTCGTACTTAAACGACTCGCCCTCGAGCGCCTTCTTCATGCCCTCCGCGATGTACACGAAGCCCGCGCCGCCGCTGTCGACGACCCCCGCCTCTTTAAGAACGCGAAGCAGCTCGGGCGTGCGGTCCAGCGACTTGTAGAGTTCGACCACGAAATCGTCGAGGTAGTTATCGACGGTGCTGCCTTCGGAAATGCGAGAATCCGCGTACTTGACGGCGTCCTTGAAAACGGTCAGAATCGTGCCCTCGACAGGCTGCTTGACCGCCTTGTACGCCTGAGTAACGCCGCACCCGAACGCCTTGCTGAGCCCCTCGGCGTCGCAGCTCTCCATTCCCTCGAAGCCCCGCGAGACTCCCGCGAAAAACTGCGAAAGAATCGCTCCGGAATTGCCGCGCGCGCCGCTGAGCATGCCGCCTGCGAGCTTTTTTGCGGTTTCGTCAAGACTTCCGGTGTCGAGGTCCTTGAGCTTGCTGATGCCCGAGTCGATAGTCATGAACATATTGTCGCCCGTGTCTCCGTCCGGAATCGGGAAGACGTTGAGCTCGTTTACGATTTGTCTGTTGAGTGAGAGCAGTGCCGCTCCGCTGCGGACCATCTCCGCGAAAAGGGTGCCTGTCAGTGTGGCATTTCCCATGTTAACGTTGCCTCCTTAAGGTAGTAGGAATAGGGAATGAGGAGTGATGAATGTCACTCACACATCTTATTTTAATTCTTCTCTCTTTGACGTCTGTCCAAAAAGAGTTTTGCGTTGAGCACAGCCTGGCGGACGCTTCTGTAGGCCTTCGAGTAGGCCGTCGTGAGCATGTCGCCGACGTTTGCCGCCGCGTCGACCGGATCGGTCAGAATGGACGCCTTTGTCAGAATCACGTCGGCCGCCTTCAGATACGTCTCGGTCTTCTTCCCGATGACCACGGGGCGCACGGCCGGCTCATTCGAAAACTGTTCGCGAAGGGTCTCCTGAAGGCCGCTCCCGCGGGGGGTCAGTACGTACACAACGAAGCTCTCGGTCTCGGTTCTGATTATGTCGCGGCAGATTCCGGTGACGTCCTTCGCGGTCGCCTCGCCCGGTGTCACGATGTAGACGCGCTTGGTCTGTGGAATCACCAGGTAGTCGCGGGCGGCTTTCCGCTCCACGCTGCCTTCGGCTGTCTTGCAGTTAATGAATATCATTTTGCCTTTCATAAAGCCCGCGCGTCCTTTCCGGTGAATTTCAGGCGTCCTTCGATATTTTCCGGAAAATTTCCGGGAAATAAATTTCGGCCCGTTACGCAATTGTACAACTTTAAACACTTATTTCAAACACGGATTTAAGGAAAAACAGGCAAAAAACGGCATTTTCGTCCACACTTGCGGAATAGTTCACACATTTAGTGAATATTGTAGAATAATTCTGGACAAAAATGGCGGAAAATGGTACAATTAACCTGCGAAATACGGAAAATATCGCGTATTTCCGGGAAATAACAGGACGCAGCGGGGGTTCTCAGCCCCTTGACAAGTGGAAAATAAACCGGAGGATTAACAAAATGGCGAGCAGAAGCAGAGACGAGCACGCGGAGCGCATGAAGGAACGGGCCGAGGCGGGGCGCAAACCGGACAAGCGGACGCAGGATTCACTGAAAAAAATCAGGAACGCGTACGCGGAGATGCTTGGCGAGGGCTACAACCCGGCCACAGTCAGCGTTTCCATGCTGGCGGAGCGCGCGAACATCGACCGGAAAACGTTCTACAACTACTACGACGGCATCTACGCCCTCGAGAACGCAATCGTAAGCGAGATAGGAGAAATGTTTCGCGAGACTTTCTGCAGGAATCCGATGCCCGAGAGGGGCAACCTGCCGCACGTGTTTTTCAAGGCGCTGGCGGAGGTGCTCAACGAGGATATAGATTTTTACGGCGCGATGTTCAAGCTCGGAAGCGGGTCGGCGCTCGGCAGGGCGGTCCGCGACATCGTGAAGGAAGAGACTTCCAAGATAGTAAAAAGCCGCCACAAGGCGACCAAAGAGCTCGAAATCGCGCTCGATTTCATAATCGCAGGCAGTCTTGAAGTGTACAGACAGTGGTACGAGCTCGACCCCAGGCCCCCGCTCGCGTCCTACTCGGCGATCATCTCGGAAATGTGCTACAGCGGGATCTACTCGGTGCTCGACAGGGAAGTGAAGTGAAAGGAATCTTATAAAAAATGCAGAGCGACTAAAAACGTTTCACGTTACTGTGTGCGGCGCTGTGCGTGGCTGCCATTTTTATCACGTCGTGCCGAACGAGAAATGAACCTCCCGTTATCGAATCAACAGAACCGCCGTCCACCGCGACCGGCTCAAGCCTCTTTTGGAAGAGGAAAAACCACCGCGGAAAAAGAGGAGAAAACGACAGCACGTATTGTCGCCGGGGTTGTCCGCTTTATGCGCAGCGCTTTTTTATGCAGCGCCACCGGCTTTTAATACCAAATTTCCGATTAAAACAGCATCCGGATGTCGTTTTGATCGCAAAATGTGTATAAAATAACTGCTATGTGCACCGCTATGGATTTCTTCGCCTGACGCGGATGATATTGCGTCTGACCCTCTTGGGCAATTCCGGACCGGCAAGGTTTACGGCATTTGAACAAGCCGGGTACTTGGTCGGCGGGGCCAAGCGCAATGCGAACAACTGCTAAATAAAAAATGCAAAAAAGGCTTGAACCGCGATTGATTCAAGCCTCTTTTGTTAAGGAGTACAAATATACTCTTTGGTTTTGTTATTCTGCATTTATACCGTAAAGCACACGTGCGATTGCGGCAAAGTCGGGAACAAGAACTCCGGGAGCTGCTTTTTCTGCATATTGTTCTACTAGATTATAAAACTCTCTGCGCTCTTCGGGATTGATGACGGGCGCAACTTCGTTTTGCTTCAGTTCGTTAATCATGCTCATGTAAACGCCGACGAACTGCTGCAGGGTGGTCTGCGAAAGCGTTTTGATTTTCGTAATGCTGTCGTAGTAATTCTGGAATATGGACGGAAGCAGCTCCGGGTCCAGACTGTCGGGATCCATTTCATTAGGAGAACAAATCAGCGATATCTGTTCCTGCTCCGATTCCAAAAAGGACTTGCGGACTTCGTCGAGCTTGTCCAGCACGTACTTCAGTGTTACTTTTTCTTCTGCCTTCGCGTTGGTATTTGTTTCTATATTGTTGTTATCCATTTTTATATCCTCCAAACTTTCATTCGGCGGACACGCAAGGCATATGGTACTATCATCCACTGAGCGTGCCCTGCCTTTTTTGATGAGACCCTTTGCTCTTTTAGCGTAGGTCGCTCCTATGATATTACCTTCCTCATCAATTACGGTCATGTTTTTTTCCATGGGTGCCTTCCCCCTCGTATTGAAAAGAAATATGTAGTTGTTGCCGCCTGTTTTTTGTTATGGGTGTCGTCCCCTCACGGCAGTTTGATTGTAACACATCTTAGCGGCGAGAGTCAAGCTGTTTATCAACGAACACCTTATAAAAAATGCACTTTCAAGGATGAATTTCGTATTTCAGGTTGACTTTTCGAGATTTATAAGTTATAATATTATATAACTTGAGTACTCGGAACAGACATACTGCTGTTCTTGTGATCGGAGGTTATTATGGCTGTTAGTTATAAAAAGTTGTGGCACATACTGCTGGACAGAGATATGGATCGAAAAGATCTTGAAAAGCTTGCCAACGTTTCGCATTACACTATGACGAAGATGGGGAAAAATCAGGACGTGAGCACAGAAGCACTTCGTAAAATATGCAAGGCACTGAATTGCTCTCTTGATGACATCATTGACTTTTTGCCGGATAAGGATGAATAAAGTTTTCCTGCTATCCGACACTCATTGTCCCGGTTTCGGGATATCTAATTCGTTATAAAGTGCAGCAACTGTTAGTGAGGATTTTTTTATGAATCTGTTTGATAAACTCAACGAAAAGCAATGCGAGGCAGTGAGAACTACCGAAGGCTTCGTGCGAGTAATTGCCGGAGCCGGCAGCGGGAAAACAAAACTTCTCGTAAGCAGATATGCGTACCTTGTCCAGGAATACGGCATTGATTCCGCTAATATATTGTGCGTGACTTTTACCAATAAAGCCGCCGGTGAGATGAAAAAACGTATACGCGCACTGATCGGCCCGGAATATGATACTTCTCTTATTTGTACGTATCACGGCTTCTGTGCGAGACTGCTGCGCGAAGATCCGGAAAAACTCTTTTTTACAAAAGGCTTTCAGATAATTGATACTTCCCAGCAGAAGGCTATCCTTGAGGATATCTATCAAAAACACGAATTGAAGCTTGATTACGCAAGCTTTGAAAACATACTCAAGAAAATAAACTTTGTGAAGAGTAGAACTGATTATGTTCCTAGATTCTGTAATCCGAAGCCTTGCCAGATCATGGCGGCGATCAATAATCAGGATGATCAGATCATTGAGGAGTTTATGCAGCGGCAGAAAGCAGTTTATTCTCTTGATTTCAGCGATCTGATGAGTTTTGCGCTCTATCTTCTCGAGACCGATGCTGAAATCAGAGAAAAATGGCAGGACAGGCTTAACTATATCCAGGTCGACGAGTTTCAGGACAGTTCTAAGCGTGAATTAGCGCTTGTAGATATTCTTTCGGGCAAATATAAGAATCTAATGATCGTCGGCGATCCTGATCAGAATATTTATGAATGGCGCGGCTCTGACGTCAAACTGCTCGTAGATTTTGATAAGACGCATAATCCGACGGAAACGATCTTTTTGAATCAGAATTATCGTTCTACCCCGCAGATATTGCGTTGTGCTAACCATCTGATAGAAAAGAATGAGCTCCGACTGAAAAAGGATCTTTTCACAAAGTCCGAGAACGGGGCTGTCGTTACCCATTTTCATTCAAAAAGTGATGATGCCGAGAACACGGTCATTGTCGACAATATCCGCAGTCTGAAAAGGACAAAAGGGTATTCTTATTCGGATTTTGCGGTACTGTACAGATCCGGATTTCTCTCCCGCGTTATAGAAAAGAAGTTTGTCGAGAACAACATCCCCTACGAGATCTACGGCGGCGTCAAATTCTATCAGCGAATGGAGATCCTGGATATTATCGCATATTTGCGTTTGATCGCTTTTGATGATGACGTGTCCTTCAAACGTATCATCAATACTCCGCGCCGAAAATTCGGCAGGTCGAAAATGGCTTATCTCGAGACTCTCAAAGATAATTCAATTACAGTATTCGACACAGAAGAGAAAAAGAGTTTTTACAAAACGCTGAAATACAATCTTAACGAATCTGTTTTCAGGGCAAGCGGAGCAGATGAATTTGTCAATTTCATTGACACGATGCGACAATTTTCCGAATCTGCGAGAATCTCCGAGATCGTCAATCGCGTAACTGTTGAATCCGGTTACGAACAGTATATAAGGGAACTTGGCGATGAGGAGCGTTTGGAGAACCTTTCCGAATTCAAACGTATCGCGAACGAATTCGAGCGCTCTTTTGGTGAAAATCTGACGCTTTCCGAGTTTTTGATGCAGATCGCGCTTCAATCAGGCGAAGATGAAGAAAAACCGCGCGAGGCGGTCAAACTAATGACTATTCACTCCGCAAAAGGTCTGGAGTTCCCGGTGGTGTTTATTGTAGGTTTTACCGAAGGTATTTTCCCCTCTTCAAAAACGATAGAAGAACGCAAAAAACTCGGTTTGGAGGAAGAACGCCGTCTTTGCTACGTGGCGATAACGAGAGCGAAAGAGTATCTGTTTATAATGGATTCCGAGGGAATGTCAGAAAAAGGAATCAAAAAACTGCCATCCCGTTTCTTAAATGAAATAGGCGTTGAGAATTATACGCGAATAGGTAAAATATCCGACGACTTGATGCGTGAGGCGTACGGTTATATTCGAAGGAACACACCGCCTCCGGAGCCGAAGGAAGGTATTGGAGTAGGGTCAGACGTAGTTCATCATGCGTTCGGTCACGGAAAGATCGTCGGTATAGATGAAAAGCGCGGAAGTTACGTCATAAAATTTGACAAACTGTCGCAGACGCGCACTATATCTCGCGGGTATTTTGACAGACCGCACGACGCACTTGAGAATGATCCGCCTGCTGTTAAGACCGAGATTATCGGGAAAGAGGAAGCAGAAACGGATCTGCCTGCGAATGAGATTCAGTCGGAAGAATCTGTCACAGCCACTTCGCCTTCAGCGCCCGTTCATTCTCAGACGGACGTCGCTGAACCCAGTCCGGTATTGCGTAATTTTTCATCTGAAAACGGAGACCGGCTTTCATATGATCAGATTTTTGTGAACAATATGAGAGTTGCCAATGGCAATGGTGCGGTTAGTGCCAAAAAGAAGCTGGTTGACGGATCAAAGGGCAATATTAAAACTGTTGCAATGCACGGCTGGTTCGGAAATCAAAAGATGAAGATCAACAGTTACGGATATACTGTTGACGGCGGAGAGCCCGTGTATGGAGCGTTCGCTAAATACGCCGAACGTCAAGTTATTGCCGCAGGTGGAGAGTCAAGGTTTACTATCGTTACCGACGTTTCCGGATATCAGGATGGCGCGATCCATAAGATGCAAGCGGTTGTCAAGCTTGAAAACGGTGATGTTGTTATTCTAAATAAAAACGAAAACGGCGAAGACCGTGACGTTTATCTGAACTACAAGGCGCCTCTTTCCCAGACAGACACTGAAAGGCCCGGCAGTGAAGAACTTGAGGAAATGGACCGCTTTACAAAAGACGAAGTCATCAATTCCGTAGTTCCCGGGCAGCCTGCCGCTCCTTCTTCCGATTCTGCGCAAACCGGCGAACCTGAGCCCGAAGCCAACGATAATAAGCGCCAAAAACAGCAGCCGGTTATTTCGGATGAACTGCGCAAAAAGCTTGCAGAATCAGAGAATCTATGGAAGAGAGACGACGTCCCCCACACCGGCTGGACGTGTATCGGTGTGACTGATCTGGGCGAACCGTGCGGGATTTGTGAAATGTGCGGGTATCAGATAATTCGTTACGTGCATCATATGGTCCATCCCCATTACCGTCCGCTTAACGTCGGCTGCATATGTGCGGGCAAGATGGAAGGTGATGTCGAGGCGGCAAAGAAACGTGAGCAGGAGTTCAAAAACAAGCAGAGCCGCAGGGAGAACTTTCTGAATCGAAAATGGAAAGAATCGCGAAACGGCAATGCATATGCTAAAATCAAGGAACACCTGGTTGTCCTTTACAGGATCAAAAACAGTTCCAAATGGAAATATTCCCTTGACAACGAGTTTTGTGTTGAAGTTTTTGAATCCCGCGAAGCGGCAGTGGACGCGGCGTTTGAGGCGCTCGATAAGGTGATTTACAGGAACTGAATCATCATTATTCTGTTTCGGTCGATTATTCAGAGTGGGGCATCGACTATCCTGAAACCAGAGAGGACAGAGTGAGTAATAATATGCCATACGAACGAAAAGGTGAAAAAGTAAAGCCAGGCATTTACAGGGTATATAACGGTTCTCCTGTCGAAGTCATAATGATGGTTCCGGAGCCGGAGACCGGAAAAGAGTTTGTCATCTGCAAAAAATGGAGATTCGTACGCAACAAGGATTATTTTGTCGTCAGCAAGGAGAAGTTCTATTCGGAGGTCGAAGATAAGTACGGACAGAAACATCAGTTGTACAGATACGACGACTCCTATGAAGAACAGCTTTCCAATCTTGAAGATATCGAAGAAGACGGGTTTAATGTTAGGGAACGTATAATAAGAATGGAAAAGAAGGCACACCGCTTTGACGATACATATCTCAAAAGCCGCCGCCTTCGCTCGTCCCCGTCTTACACGGAATATGCCAAAGATATCCTTCTCCACAAAACCAAGGACGAAGCCCGTGTCCGGCTCTGCAGAAGCGAGAAGAAATACGTCGGTATCAAAAAAGAGGATTACATTATTCTGGTTTCAGATTTGAAATTCCTCGATATCTGTCTGAAAGGTCCGCTCGCTCCGTTTGCTGACTTTATTAACGAGAGGTTTGGAGAAGAGCCCAAATCCATACGCGAGTACGCCGCGGCACACGATATTAACCGCGGGAGCGTGGAACATATTCAGCGAAAAATGATTCTCGCCTTTGCCGAAGAACTGAAACGGCGCGACGAAGCCGACGGAATCAAACGGATCAAAGAGCCGGTTTTGTACGATTACTCCGCGGAAGATGAGGACGACGAGGAAAAAGAAGAACAGGCAGAAGAAACAAAGATCACCGACGAGGAGTATCTTCTGAGTCTGCTGAACGATGTTCTTGATCGAAAACACTCCGAAGATGGAATCCGCAAAGCCATAAACAACCGGTTTGGCTCTGCCGACGTTGAAGATAAGCTGTGTCATGACGTTTGCACATTCCTTTTGATCTGCTGCGGCAGTAAGAATCCGGTTAAACTGAATCGGATTTACGATTTAAAAAACAAATTAAAAAAGAGGATCGCAGAGCAAAGATAAGTATGACACTTCTATGACAATAGGCATTCTATGTGGAAACAGATAATGGAGGGGTGCGTCAGATGATCGATTTGAAAAACCTTGAAAAATACAGAGAGAATAACCGTATCGAAGCGAAAAAGGCACTCGGAGGACTTCCTCACAGTATCTGGGAGACGTATTCCGCTTTTGCAAACACGCTCGGCGGGATCATATTGCTCGGAGTTGAGGAGCATCCGGACAAATCGCTTCACGCCGTTGACCTTCCCGATCCGGACAGGCTGATCAAAGATTTCTGGGATCTTGTCAACAATACGCAAAAAGCAAGCGTGAACGTTCTTTCGGGCAAAGACGTTTCAGTGGAGAACGTTGACGGCAAGCGTATTGTCGTCATAAACGTTCCGCGCGCCGACAGATCGTATAAACCCGTGTATATTGACGGCAATCCGCTTAACAGTTACCGCCGCAACGGAGAAGGCGATTACAAGTGTACGGACGAAGAACTGAAGGCTATGTACCGAGATGCGTCTGTACGAACGCAGGATATGCTTGTGCTCGACAATTTCGGTATGGACGTCATCAACGCCGAAAGCCTTCGTTCATACCGCCAGCGCATGAGACTGTCCCGCCCGGGCCATGTCTGGGACACGCTTGAAGACGGGGAGTTTCTTATAAAACTTGGCGCAGCCGGGTTCGGCGAAGATGGAAAACGTCACCCGACCTCAGCAGGCCTGCTTATGTTCGGTAACGAATATGACATTGTCCGTGAGTATCCGAACTTTTTTCTGGATTATCGCGAGGAATATGACGACGTTCACCGCTGGACGGACAGGTTTATCTCTTCTTCAGGAGACTGGAGCGGCAACGTATACGATTTCTATTTCCGTGCGTACAACAAACTGCAGCTCGATCTAAAGGTTCCGTTTGAAATGAACGGCGGGCTTCGCGTAGACGACACGCCGGTCCACAAAGCGCTACGCGAAGCGCTTGCGAACTGCCTTGTCAACGCGGATTATTACGGCAGAGGCGGAATTGTTATCATCAAAAAGCGTGAATCTGTTACGATGAGCAACCCCGGCAGTTTCCGTATCGGGATAGACGCAGCGATCAGCGGAGGCTTCTCCGATCCGAGAAACGGAACGATGCTAAAGATGCTGAACTTGATAGATATAGGTGAACGCGCCGGCAGCGGAATACCGAACATATACCGCGTTTGGCACGATCAGCACTGGGAGGAACCGACGTTTACGCAATCCTTTGAACCGGATAGAACGACGTTATCGTTACTTTTCTCAAAAGGTGACGATAAAACAGTGACGATAAAAAGTGGCGAAAAAAAGGTTGCTAACAAAACCGGAACACAAAAGGCAATCATTATCCATTACCTTACGGATCACTCGTCCGCTACAGTCAATGAACTTGCCGGCTTGCTGGAAGTAGGTTCTTCACGTGTCAAAAAGTTGATTTATGAACTTGTAGATGAGCAAATCATTGTAGCAGATGGTGCCAATCGGAACAGAACGTACAGGCTGAAATCATAGAAATGTTATGACACTTATATGACAAACGGCATTGTTTCTCCATTGTAGATAATAGAGGACCATGTCAGACCGGTCAGAGCAGATCTGTATGACACCTTTGTGACAAAACGCATTATTCGTCCAAACAGTTAGTGAGAGGAGTTTTCGGAAAGAAGAAAGCGGGTGATTATGACACTTGTATGACACCATGCATTCAATGTGTAGTAATATAATAGAGGGGTATTATGCGTCCTCCCCTCCGTAAAATTGAATATCGAGAGTTTTAATTAGAGTGAGAAGTCGCCTGGAACCTAGGTTCCGCGATGTATATTTTCAGGTTCACTCTGCGTAGAATGACATCCGAATCGAAACGGTTCGTTTGTCTGAAGTAAAAATGCTTCAATGCGCCGTACGAATCTGAGCAGTACATAACTGAGAGAATAAATCGAAGGAAGATAATTCAGATCTTCTGCAGGTTCAGTTATTTAGTGTTCGGATCGTGCGGCGCTTTCTGTTTCTCTGATTGGCTCAGATCGAAAAACGTGTGCAATAAAAAGTGGAGGTGGTTGTGAAATGTAAAATCGTGTGCCAGGTAAGCAGAGAGACGTCTTAAAACGTCCGACAAAACATTTTATCAAAGGGAGGTTCTATGGAGAAAAATTTTTTCAAAGTTCCAAATCATTTGTTTGAACACGGGCTGAGCTGCAAAGCCATTGTTGTCTACTGCGCTCTGATGCGACACGCCGGAACGAAACTGATGTGCTATCCCGCGCGAAAGACGATCGCCGCCGAATGCAATATCAGCGCGTCAACTGTTGACCGTGCGCTGGCGGAACTTGCATCGACAGGTCTGATCAAAAAGGTCAACCGCAAAAATGTGATAGGCGGTAAGACAAGCAACATGTATTACCTTGATCCCGGAACTGACTGATGCGTCAAAACTGTTTATGGTATCCGTCGTCAGCAGATATAAAGAATACCAAGGTTAAGAAGAACAGTAAGCTGAAAGAAGAATACTATTATACGTCCGGTTGATTCATCTGAATGCGGCGGGAAGAAATCGGCGTGAGTGTTCAGAACATCAACTTGCATTCCCCACGTCGCGAATCGCTACGTAGGGTATCGAGTGAACGGTCGGTCGATCATAGTGAATCGTGTTGCGGATGACATATTTCTTTTTCAGCTTTAATCATTGGATAACCCCATGTAACGAAACGTTACTCAGGGGGAGTCACGAAACGCGACGGTCCCGTCAGATTGATGCGAACAGCTGTCAATGCTTCAACTGCAACTGCTATTCTTTTTCAGCTTACGACTTTAGATCACAACAATTGAACGGATGAAGAAGGAACGATCGGCGCAGCACACATATTCTTTTTCAGCAGACATCTTCATCATCAATTATTGTTGAGACGGAGTCACGAAACGTGACGGGGTCTGACTGGAAGGATATAACTATGAGTAGAAATATGAGTTTGAAACAAACAGTCAGCCGGCAACAGTAAACGCTCTCACAGCCGTTTTAAGGCGGTTTGCTGTCCGGAGGTTAAACTTTACCGCCCATAGTATTCAAATCGATTACAGGGCGTTTTTACCCCCGAAAAGCGGGGTTTTGATTGACGAAAAAGGCAACCGGAGTTCCATCGAATGATGTGTTGTTACCGCTGTTAAGACAGAGAGAAGAGTCAAAAAGTTGCCGATCGAAAAAACAGCAGGTTAAAGACCGATATCGGTCGACGGACGTCAGACCGCAACAGCGGACTGAAAGAGGCGAAATACACCGTTTCAAGAGCGGTCAATCCTCTGTACGGGGCAAAATGTCTTTTTCGTTGACCGATTGCGCTTTTGGAAAAAAGATTGCGGTTTGATTGCGGTTTTCACAGCGCCGCATGCTGATTAATTGTCCGCAAAAAGCAGATTCAAAAACACACTCAAATACAAAAACTGAAAGAATAGGAGAAACGAATGAGAAGAAAGACAACTGTAAAACGGTCAGCCGTAAGGAACGGCGGAAGTATTGTCGAAAAGATCGCGCTCAACCTTGAGTATCTTCTGTATATGACCCGTAAGCTGCTCTCAAACATCCGCGGAGAAGGATGGATCCCGGACGGCGTCATAAAGACGATAGCGAGAGCGGTGCTGGCAGACGCAGGTGCGTTCTTTGCAACGGAGGTGGGCAGAACGGCGTTTGAGGACTGGAAGAGAGAGCGGGAGGAACAGAGGAAGGCTAAGGAGCAGTCAGATCAAT
>JAEEGG010011309.1_pt1 | contig 19503 bp, 28 predicted proteins | sample 9134161 | NCBI WGS metagenome assembly JAEEGG01 (sample SAMN16246543, study PRJNA631951) | gut metagenome | biome: gut microbiome; feature: rumen; material: CR-attached | host: Bos | place: Iran: Karaj | collected 2018-10 | reverse complement strand
ACACGAGGGGAGCGGGTGAACGCTGAGATCCTGAACCTGCTGTGGCTGATAGGTGAGAACCTGATGCACGGGGACCAGAAGGAGGTGGCGATGGAGCTTGGTGTGAGTGTGCAGGCAGTGAACGGGGTGCTGAACGGCTACAACCGAAGCAGCCGGATACTGGGTGCGCTGTACGAGCGTGCGACGCAGAACCGGCGCAGGAACCTGCTGTACACCCAGCCGGGTGTGATGGCGGAGCGGCTGCTTGCGAGCGGCGCGGACAAGAAAGAGCTGAAGGAAGGAGGTGCGCTATGAAGAGGAGCTATGACTTGACACCGTTGGCGGAGATGTTCCGCGACGAGATTACGCCCGAGGAGCTGGCGGGAGAGCTGTACGAGACGCTGTGGGATTATGTGTGCTGGAAGCTGAGCGGTGACAGCGGAGAGTGTGGGAGCAACGAGGTGTGTTCTGCGGTGTATTCGCTGCGACGGCTGTGGGAGGTGCTTGGGAAGGTGAAGGCTGTTTAGCCGGGCAGATCGAGGCGCACAATGATAGAGGGCGAGGCTTGGACGGTCTCGCCCTCTTCTGTTACCTGTTCGACCCATGCGGTGGTGAAGGTGAGGGTGTACACGTCGTAGGACTGGTCGGAGTAAGCCTTGGCGAGGCGTGTGCGGGTGAGTGCCTGTGTGGTGGATGGGACACGCCACCCTTCGAGGGCTTCCATAACGCTCTCCAGGACATCGAGGATGTCGTAAGCGTAGGCCTTGGTTGTGGCCTTTGCCGAAGAGCGGACAGTGTGCTGGGTGGCCACCATGAGGTTGATGGTGGCACTGGCCAGCCGGTCGGAACTGGAGGTCTGGGAATAGTCGATATTGTCGAGGTCGATAAGGCAGCAGGGCCATTGCACCGGGGGCTGTGGCATATTGAGCTGGTTCCAGTTCTTGTCGATGTAACGGAGTGCCGGTACCATGGTGGAAAGCCGGTCTTGGATGGAAAGGAAAATCTGTTTCATTTGTTGAGTGCTTTACTGATTTCTTCTGTTATTTTCTTCTCAATGGCGGCGGTCAGTTCCGGGCTTTCACCGATGAAGCGACGCTGGGGGATGCGGACATTGTGGGAACGCCCGGCATTGGTTGTGCCCTCGTTATGGGCAGAGGAATAAGGCAGGTCGCTTTCGATGGTAACGGAGCCGTCGCGAGGGGTGAACTGTATGGAGCGCCCGAGGTTGCTGGTGGGGCCGGTGAGTATCTTGCGCTGACCGGCAGCACCCTTGGCACCCTGGAGGCGGCGTTTGACCTCCAGCCAGGCGCGACCGAAGAAACTCTCCTCCTGGAAATTCTCCTTGAACATACGGACGGCGAGGTTACCGATTTCATGTGGCAAATCGCGTTCCAACTGTCTTTTCACAGCGGCTTCAATGGCTTCGAGGTGTTTGCTAAAGTCCTGAATATCCATAGTTAATAAAAAATATTTTGTCGGTTTGAAAAATAGTTGTATTTTTGCAATATGATTAGATGGCATCAAAGCCATGTAGTCTCACTCAAGCCTGCTTATGCGGGCTTGTTTTGTTTGTGTTAAAAATCGAAATATTCAATTCTACCATCATCATCGTTGATGACACAAATAATATGCTTGATGTTGACGACGATATGTTTCATTTCCCCTGTAGTTTTGTCAGGGAACTGGATGTCTAACAAACCCTGATAACCATCCTTTACCTTTTGGGCATCATATAATTTTGGATCATGAAAGTAAAGGCATACAGAATCCGCCTTTTCTTTAACATAAGGGAGGCTGTTAAAGTGGTTGTTTTGTCCGTTCTTCTTTATCAGTTGGTTTCTGTAATTAACGCAATCTTTGACCACAGAGACAATGTCAGTCGGCTTACCGTTAAGAAGTAGATCCAGTGCGACATCCCTTCTGCCACGTTTGGTTTCAATGCCTTCATCGCACAGGATGGCGGAGTTTCCCTTTCTGAAGAGGATGTCCTGACATTCTTCCTCAAGTTGAGTAGAGGACAATTTTTCGGGGAAGAATCTCTCTTCATTAGGTCTGTTATGATTCTCGTGTCTTTTGTGGGTTGCCTTCAGGCCGCCGTTGTCCCAACGGAAAGCCACGTCGGTATAGTCGTCGTTGTCGCGACACCAGAGGTAATCGTTGATATGTTCCCATATCGGGCTGAAACTTTCCACTATTGCCCGGCCTTCTCTGCCTGGACGCCTGACGTATGAGGCCGTGTCGGTGAATATCTGCCCGGAGGTGGCTGGGTTCTGGTCGAGACCCGGCTTCACAATGCGACGGTCGGGGTTGCCGTCGGTAGGTTCCTCGTCGGTCTGTTCCCAGTCGCATTTGCAGTTCCATAGGGTGCCTGGCTGGTTGTAAGTCCAGAAGGGGTCATCCTTTGGCCATACGCGGTTATAGAAAGGCATGTGTTCCTCGCGTGGGGTGGCAGAACGGGACGGGAGCCACTTGATATTGGGGAACAGGCGCACATTGTCATCTTCCGAAAACTGCTGCCACTGTTTGCCTGTGCGGGCGCGGGCGACGGCGGTATTGTATTCGGCAGCCTGATAGCGGTTGTAGGCGTGGAACATGGCCTTAATATAGTCCATATCGCCCCCCTCTTCGTCGGCAATACGACGGATATCCTGAGTGGCGCAGTAGGTTTTGTAAGTGGCGAAGCGTGTCACGTTGGAGATCCACTGCTGGGCGAGGCGATCAGCTTCATCGCCAATCATAGGAACAGCACGGACGGCCTTTATCAGGTTCTCGGCATATCTCTGGAGCAGTTCTGCCGGTACCGGGCTGTTGTCTGTAAGAATTCTGGCGAGCAGTTCCTCTTCCTTGGTTTTGGCGAGGGTGAAAGAGCCTTTAACGGCAGTTAAAAAGGCGTTTAAACACTCTTCCACAGCCTCTGGGGTGTCAATCTGGTAGAGGCGGTCGAGGGCGGAGGTGGCTATTGGGCGTACACGGGGGTACGCCCCTACACGAAAGGGTCGAATGCTGGGGAGTAGGAGTTTTGTTCCTTAGGGTTCTTGTCTTTGTCCTTATTTTTGGCTTTACCATTGTTATCGGAAGGGTTACCGAGAGGGCTGTCGAAAGATTTAGGGCCAAGGACCTCGATGCCGAATTTCTCCTTGACCCATTTGGGGTCGATGTCGAAGTATTGTGCGGCCTGCATGGTCTGGTTGAAGAGTTCGGAGGTGTCCTCCTGCTGACGGAAGCGGAAGCGGAGGCCTTGTGGGATGATGCCGAGGGTGACGAGAGCCGGGATGACGATGGTGTTGAAGTTGGCCTCGATATAGTCGAAGTCGAACTTGATGAGCTTGGCGTTGAGGTCGGCAGAGGTTTCCTCCTTGGAGTTGGATCCGTAGCGGGTGTCCTGACCGAGGACTGCGCCGTTGATAAGCAGAGAGAGCTCGTTGGAGCAAAGCCGGATGAGGTTCTCGTATGCTTCGCCGTTGGAGGCGTTGGTGGCCACGAAAATCATTTCATCGTCAATGTCGATGACACCGTTGGCCCCGGAGCCGTAGTTGGAGAGCATCTCCAGATATTTGTCGCGGAGGTTCGGGTCCTGGGTGTTGGTCTTGATGACACGGGGAGGCATACCGCAGACTTCGCAGAACTCGCTCCAACAGCTCTGGGCAAACCTCTTGAACAAAACGTGTGGCACGGCCTTGTCGAGGAGGCCGAGGCCTTCACCACGGAATTCAAGGACGTAGGTGCCGAATTCGCGCAACTCGCGATAGGGTATGCCGGTAGTGTCGGAGGTGTCGATGAGGACGAGGCCGTTGCGAGGGTCGATGTGTCGACGGTCGATGAGAGTAATGCCCAGTGGGTCGGGGTTGCCTGGTCGCGGGTCGAGCTCCACGAGGGAGTAGCCGTAGAGCTGCGCATCGAGGATGGCGTTGAGGAGGCGGCGTGTTGAGGGCATGACAGTGAGGTTGTAGGTTGCCTGGTCGTCGGTGTCGCCGCTTTCGCGGACAAGGTCGTACTCGGAACCGAGGGGCATAGACTTACGCAACAGCACCTGCGAAGAGAGGTGGGCATCATCCATGATGTAGTCGAAGAGTTCCTGAAGCTGGCTGAAACGTGGGGCATCGACGCGGAGGGCGGCTTGCTTGGCACGTTGCCAGTCGGAAATGTCTTTGCGGTGGACGATGGGTGTGCGGCTCTTGATGACCGCTGCGATGAATTTCTCCCGGCTTGGGGTGCCGGTCTTGTTCTTATTCTTCTTTGCCATGGCTTAAAAACTGTGTGTGAATTTGGGGTTGGACTTGAGCTGGATGGTGCCTACTGGGGTGCCCGTGTCGGTCTGAAGGTAGGGCAGATCGGGCGAGAGAAGGCCGTCGGCTACTTTTTTGAGGAAGTCGATGGTGCGGTCGTAGGCTTTCTCGTAGCGTTCGTAGATGGCATCCACGTTGCAGAGCAGCAGCAGGTGATAGACGGCGCAGACCTTGACGTGTTCCACGATGAGGGCGGAGCGGTCGGTGCCGGTCTGTGCGAAGATGGTGGCCACGTCGTAGCGGTTGGCGAGGTAGGACTTGACCTCGGCGACGGCGGTGTCAATAGCCGAAGCGACGATGGTGTCGTCATCGTCGGTGATTTGGTCTATCTGGTAGTCGTACAGATGGGTCTTGATTTCTTCCTTTGTGATAAACATAGCTAATACCTCCTATTTGACTTGGTGGGAATTACTGTGGTGATATTTTCGGCGGTATGCCCCCAACGGCGGTCAATCATCCAGATGGCACTTTCAAGGGCATCTGGTGCGTCGTCGTGCATACGGCTGCCACGTTCGGTGGCCAGCAGTTGCTCGACAAGCACCTGCATACCGGGGCTGTCCTTTTCCTCCTGATTGAATATGACCAGGTGCTGCTCGAAGAGGGGTTGCATGGCTTCGATACGCGCAAACTTGTCCGGCTTTTTGCGGCTGTCTTTTTTGATGGGGATAACGTGCCCCCGAGCCACACCCTGCTTGCGGACTTCTTCAAGAAGCAGTTCCTGGAGCATATTGGCCTCCATATAGTAGTACACCGGCACACGCCCGTCTACATATTTTTCTATGGAGTAGTACCATTCAATCATGTTGGAGACCGAGGTTTGGTCGGCGTATGCTTTGAGAAGATGGTATTCGCCGGTCTTGGTCTTACCCACAAGCATGGTGGCCTTGTAGTCGGCCTGTTTGGTAGCCTTCCATGAGGGGTCGGTGTAACAGATAAGCTGCACATACTGCTGGAGGCGTGGCAGCATCTTGCCGAACACAATATCCTCCTGGCGGAAGACGGCGCCAAGGGTGATGGGGTTGTTCATGTACTCCTTTTCAAAGGCGCGGTACCCGACAAGAATGCGCTTGGCCTCGATGCGTTCCTTAGTCCAGTATTCAGGCCATGCGGGGTTGCCGTCTTTGTCATAGACGTTGACACGGCTGACGTGGACTCCCGGCGTTTCCATGATGTTGGCCAAAATGGAGCATTTGCTGATGAGGTTGCCCACCATGATGAAGCGGCCACCCTCGGCACCGAAGGTACCCATGAGTGCCTCGCGGGTCCACTCGGTGGCGGCTTCCACACGGGCAGGGTTGCGGCTGAGTTCGTCATCGTCGAGGTCGTCGCAGATGATATAGTCGGGGCGGTTCTGGCGGTCGCGGAGGCCACGGGGCGACTGGCCGCGACCGATGGCGTGGAACGAGGTGCCGTCTTGTGTGGTAAACTCACCCACCGACCAACTACCGGCTTTGTACTGTCGGCCAAAGTCGTGTTCATAAAGCTGGTTGTATTGCAGCTCGGCCTGAAGGTCGGAAAGCAGCCGGATGGCGCTGTCCTCACTTTTGCCGGCAAGGGCGAGGCAGTGGATGGTGGGTGTCTTCTGGATTTTGAGCCACATGGGGATGAAGACACCCATGTGGGTGGACTTGGCGTGACCACGGGGCCACATGAAGACCGCCAGCAGCTGGGGGTTGTCCAGGATATAGCGGGCTGCCTTGATATGGAAGCTGGCGCAGGGTGTGAGTTTGCCTGTGGCCTTGTCGGTGCAGTAGTGCGGGAAATAGGTCTGCACAAAGAAGTTGTAGTCCTTTACGGCGCGTTCCTTGCGCTTCAACTGCTGTTCCTTGGTTTCCCTGGCATAGACCGCGTTGGCCGTCGTGGTGACGGACTTGACGTATTCAACATGCGCTTTCCAGCGTTCGAGGGCTTCCTTGCTTACTGTGGGCATGGTGAATAAGGGTTAATGGTTCGGCTTGTAGGCGGACATCATCTCGCCGACAAATATTTCCTGGTACTTGGTTATGACCCGGACCGTATCGGGGGTGAGTTCCGGGTCGATTTGCATCCGTGCGGCGAGCCAGTTGCCAAAGGAGGTGAAGACCTCCATGATGGTTACGACGTTGGTGTCCTTGTCGAGTTTCTCCACCGCCTTGGCGGCCTTGATGATTTCGTCGGCTGTCCAGTCGTCGGCATCGAGACGCTCGTTTATCTTCTGGAGCATCTTGATGACAAGTTCCTTGCGGCTGATGGTCTTGGCGGCACGAAGCCCCTCCCATCCTCCATCCTTGACCCATTTGTTTACGGACTGGGCCGATACACCGATACGTTCGGCGATAGCCTTCTGGCTATCGCCTTGGAAGTAATAAAACCGTGCCAGCTCGCGCTCTTTGTCGAGCTGGTTCTTCCGGGGCTTTTTGATTGTGGTTGGTTGTTCTTGTTTTGCCATAGAAAACGAATTTTGGTGCAAAATTAGCCCCTCTCGCGCGATTAGAGGGGTGTTTGTGCGAAGGGTAAGAGAAAGTCTCCAAGGGTAAGAGATTTTGGGGTCTGTTCGCTGATGGCATAGTAATTTTGCAAAAAATTTCAGTGGCAACCCAAATACTGACCGATATGAACCGTAAACATCAAAGCATTTTCAGAGCGCACCGGCGCGGATCCGGGTGCCTCTACATGGACAACGTAACAAAGAGTGTGCAGTTCTGCCGGAAGAAAGGCAGCACGGCTGCGGAGTGGAACCTTGCACAGAAAAACAAAATCATCCTGCCCAATGGCTAAGAAGAAACACACATTCGTATTGACCGACGAAAGCGTGAACGGCTACGGCTACCGTGTGCTGACCTCGGGTATCGGGAGGGAACAGTTCCTGAAGAACCCGGTGATGCTGTACAGCCATGAGTACGGGCTGCTTCCCATAGGTACGTGGGAGAACGTGCGCGAGAAGGATGGCCAGCTACTGGCCACTGCCAAGTTTGACGAAGGCGACCCCTTCGCCCAGGAGGTGGCACGCAAGGTTGACGAAGGCATCCTCAAATGTTGCAGCATCGGCTTCAACATTCTCGGCATCGACGAAAGCGACGACCTGAAGCTGCCCGGACAGATAGGCCCGACGGTAACGAAGGCGGAGCTGCTGGAGTGCAGCATCTGCGCCATCGGTGCCAACCGTAACGCCATGCGCCTGTCGGAGGGCTTGCCCTCCCCGACCGTCAAGGTGGGCGGTCGCATGACCCTGACCGTGGTGCAGGGAGAAAAACCAGAAGTTATTAACCCCCAAAATAGTTCAACTATGACAGAACAAGAACAGAACCAGATGAACCAGTTGCAGCAGCAGGTGCAGCAGCTGACCGAGAACAACCAGACGCTGACGCAGGAACGCGACCAGGCGCGCACCGAGTTGCAGAACCTCCGCAGTGCGGAGATTGACACCTTGCTGACGGCAGCCGTCAATGACGGACGTATCAGCGAGGCCGAGCGCCCCCAGTGGAAGGAGCTGATGAACGTCGCCCCGGAGAATGCCAAGGCAGCCCTCGCCAAGCTCAACCCGCGCACCAGCCTCAGCCAGATGCTGGAGAGCCAGAAGGGCAAGGGCGAGTTTGCCGGAAAGAGCTGGCAGGAACTTGACCGTGCCGGCAAGCTGTCCGCTTTCAAGGCTGCCGACCCCGAGGCGTTCAAGAACCTGTACCGTGAGACCTTCGGTACCGACTACAAAGAGTAGACAACCCCAAAAACCGATAGTCATGAGTACTTACATCAACAGAACCCTGAATTCGCGCTATGCCTTCAGAGCGCCCAGCATCGAAGCCGATGCCGACAAAGAGACATTGGTACCATTCCCCACGTCTGAGGCAAAAGACGTAACCTTGTCAAGCAACAAGGCTTCCGTAACGGTGGAACGTGCCACGACCATCCTGAAGCTCGGCACCCTTGCCGCCGCTTCGGAACTGACGTTGACCGCCGGTGCCGACCTGAAGGTTGGCGACCTTGTCCTGGTGGCATGGACCGAGGCGGCCACCGCAGTGGGTTGTGCCATCAAACACGACACCACCACCCTGATCAGCGCAGCCAACGCCAAGGGCGGCAACAGTGCCAAGGTGGTGAAGCAGCTGGTGTGGGACGGCAGCAGCTGGCTTATCCTTTAGTTATTAACCCCAAAAACGTTTTATTATGGCTTTGAACACACAAATCTGGATCAATGACATTATTGAGGGTTTCTGGCCTGACAATAGTTTCATCTCCCGTAGCGTGGACCACAGCAGCTACGTCAACAACCACACTGTGCACATCCCCCAGGCCGGCAGCGCCCCGCAAGTAACGAAAAACCGTTCGGAGTTCCCGGCGACCATCGGCACCCGCGCAGACAGCGAGCTGACCTATGACCTGGACATCTACGACGTGCCACCTCTGCGCGTGCAGCACCTGGCCGACGTCGAGTTGAGCTACGACAAGCGCCAGTCGATGCTGAAGCAGAGCAAGGAAACCCTGATGAACTATGTCCACATGGACATCCTGAAAAAGTGGGTTCCTAACGGCGTTACCACGGTGGCCACCACCGGCGAAGCAGCCCCTGCCCACGTGCACAGCACGGCCACGGGCAACCGCAAGAAGATGACCCGCGCCGACGTGGAGAAAATCAAGATGATTTTCGACAGCCAGGATGTTCCCGCCGATGGTCGCACCATCTTGCTGGACGCCATCATGTACAACCAGCTGATGAACTCGCTGACCGACGCCGAGGTGGTGTCGTTCCTGAACGGTGCCGACGCCATCAAGGGTGTCATGGGCAAGTTCCTCGGCTTCGACTTCCTGATGCGTAGCTCGGTGTTCGAGTGTGCCGCTGGCGGCAGCCTGAAGACCGGCAGCGCGGCAGCCACCGACACTGCTGGCGGCTTGGCCTGGCAGAAGGACAGCGTGAGCCGTGCCCTCGGCGAGGTGAAGGCCTACGAGGACAACAACAACCCCAGCTACTACGGCGACATCTTCTCGTTTGCCGTTCGTGCCGGTGGTTCGAGCATCCGTGCCGACAAGAAGGGTATCGTGCTGCTGTACCAGGGCACCCCTGCCTAAGCCGGTGTCCGGCGGACATTAAACAACCATAACCAATCAACCGGGGCGTGGAGTGTGTGAAGACAGACGAAGCGCCCCATTATAACAAGATTAAGAATTATGGCATTACCAAGAGTAAAAATAACCTTTGAGAACGGAGCCCTGGGCGGGGTTGCCCCCAGCGAGGACGGCGTGTGCGGACTTGTGGCGTATGCCACCGCCGTGAGTACGACCTTCGCGCTGAACACCCCGTACCTTATCACCAAGCTGGATGGGCTGGTGGCCTTGGGCATTACGAGCGAAGCCACCGGCGCGAACGCTGCCCTCTACAAGACCGTCAAGGAGTTCTACAGCGAGGCCCCCGATGGTACCAAGCTGTGGGTGATGGGCGTGGCGGCAAGCACCACCATTGCCAACCTGACGGACAAGGCCAACAACATCATCAGCCCCCTGCTGATGGCGGCGCGTGGCTCCATCAACATCCTGATGCTGAAGGTTGCCTCGGCAGCCGAGCCGACCATGAGCGGCAGCATCGACGGGGCGGTACTGACCGCCGTTACCAACCTCCAGGCCTTGGCTGAGGATTGGACGGAGAACTGCTACGCCCCGTTCATGTGCCTGGTGGAGGCGTTGAGCTATAATGGTGTGGCCGCCTCGCTCCCCGACCTGACGGCTCGCAGCGACAACCGTGTGGGCGTGGTACTGGGCGACAGTGTGACCGGCAGTGCCGGTGCAGCCGTCGGCCTCGTTGGCGGGCGACTGGCGGCAGAACCGGTGCAGCGCAGCCTGGCGAGAGTGCGCAGCGGAGCCATCAAAGCCGAGACCATGTACATCGGCACCAACCAGGCGGAGCTTGGCGACCCCGACGTGGCCAACGACCTCGGCTACATTGTACCGCGTACCTTCGTGGGTAAGAGCGGTTACTACTGGAGCGACGACCATCTGGCCACTGGCGCCAGCGATGACTACTGCGCCATCCCGCGCCGACGTGTCATTGACAAGGCCTACCGCATAGCCTACAAGACCCTTGTGGATGAGATTGCGGAGAATGTGCCGGTGAACACCGAAGGCAAACTTGCCGCGTTCCACTGCAAGGGGGTGGAGACCTCGGTGGAGAGCGCCATCGTCAACTCGATGACCAGCGAGGGCAATCTGGGCAACGACCCGGACAATGCCAGCGACCTTGGTGTGCAGTGCTACATCGACCCCGACCAGAACATCCTGGCGACCTCTCGCCTGGAGGTAAACCTGAAGGTGAAGCCCCACGGCTACAGCAAGTATATTGACGTAAAACTTGGCTTCAAGACCGCTTGAGGCCCTAAAACCAGATAGCAATGTTTAACAGTAGAGAATACGAATGGAACGACGTACACGCCTTGATTGGCGGTCGTTTGATTACGCGCCTGCGTTCGGTGCGCTATAAGCGCAGCAAGGAGAAGGAGCTGCTGTACGGAGCCGGGAACGAGCCGGTGAGCATCCAGAGCGGCAACGTCTCTTACGAGGGCGAGGTGGCTATGCTACGCAGCGAGTACGAGACGCTGGCGGCCAACGGTGGCGGCTCGGTGCTTGACCTGCAGGTGGACATCGTGGTGAGCTACGGCAATCCCCCCGACGTGATGGTGACGGACAAACTGATGGGCTGCCAGTTCACGGAGGAGGAGAACTCGATGGCCCAAGGCGACAAAAATGAAGAGATCACGCTGCCGTTCATTTTCCTGCGTAAGGTGAAAGGCTAATTAAACAACCATTAAAAACCGTTTAAACAATGAACAAAAACGAAGTTACTGCCGAGCAGGTGGAACAGTGGAAGAAAGAACACGGAAAGGTGTTTGTGGCGAGTGCCGACGGGCATAAAGCCTATTATCGCAAGCCAAACCGCAAGGACTTAAGCTATGCTTTGACGTTGCAGAACCAGCCCTTGGATATGAGCGAGACGCTGCTGAAGAATTGTTTCCTCGGCGGCGACCCCATCATGCACGAGGACACGGAGTACCTTTTGGGGTGCAGCGGCGACCTGGTGGAGCGCATGATTCACATTAAGAAAGTCGAGGTGGGGGAAGCCTGACTTCCGCCCGGGGGTCGATAAGGCACAACCCAGTGGCGTACATTGACACGATGCTGGAATACTATCTGCATATCGACCCCTCCACCTTAAGCGACGTGCAATGGGCGGAGAAGTTTCTGCAGCTGGCAGATATAAGAAAAAAGGAGGCAAAGAAATGACTAACGCTTCTTTTCGACTTTATTCCATACGGCCACAAACAGGTAAATGGCAGCCTTCAGGAGCAGGAACACAAGGGCGATTGATATAAGTGTAAGCAGCAACATTTCATTTTAGTTTTCGACTGCAAAGATACGAACATTTTTTGATATGGCAGACAAAAAAGTTGAATTTGAAATAAAAGTCATCGGGGATGCGCTGGAAAGGTTAAGGCAGATTACAGGGCAGACCGAGGACTTGGGCAATGCCGCCATGAAAGCAAAAAGTAAATTGGCGAGCATTGGCGGAGCCTTTATTGCTGCCAATCAAGCCCTCGAATTTGTAAAAAAGGCTACCGATAAAATGCGAGAATACACCGATGCAAACAAAGCCCAACAGGAAGCTGAGGCGAAGTTGGCACAGGTGATGCGTAACACGATGGGTGCACGTGCCGATGAAATAGAGGGCATCAAGGAGCTGGCAAGCGCCCAACAGAAGCTTGGCGTTATCGGGGACGAAGTGCAGTTGGCAGGTGCGCAGGAACTTGGTACATACCTTGGCAAGGCCGATAGCCTGAAAAAACTGATGCCTGTGATGAACGATATGATGGCGCAGCAGTATGGCTTGAACGCAAGCCAGGAACAAGCCACGCAGATAGCTTCGATGATGGGCAAAGTGATGGATGGGCAAGTGGGTGCATTGTCACGCTATGGTTACAAGTTCGACGAAGCACAAGAGAAGCTGCTGAAGTATGGTACCGAGGAACAGAGGGTGGCCACTTTGGCGGATGTTATCGGGCAGAGTGTAGGCGGGATGAATGAGGCTTTGGCAGCAACGCCGGAGGGGAAGATACAACAAGCTGCCAACAGTATGGGCGATATTAAAGAGCGTATAGGAGCTATCTGGGTCCAGATACAGACCAAACTGATGCCCGTGATGGAAAGCCTTATCTCCATAGCCAACGGTCTAATAGATATTGTGCAGATGGGATGGCCTGTCTGGATAGCGGTGGCCGCAGGGGTTCTTGTGGCTGTTACCAAGGTACACCAAAAGCTTCAAGCCACCTCGTTGGCGGCTTTGCTCACAGGTGGTAGTTTCACCACGATGGGGGCAATGGCCAAAGCTGCTTGCCGTAGCGTTAGTGCTGCCATTATGAGCATACCCATTGTTGGCTGGATAGCTGCTGCCATAACTTTGGTAATAGGAATCTTCACCACCCTGTGGAACAAGTGCGAGGCTTTCCGTGGCTTTTTGACCGGTTTGTGGGAAGTCATCAAGAATATCATCCACAATATTTGGAACATCGTGCAGCCCATCATTGCCAAAGTATTCGGCTTTATCAAGGCCTACATCCAGACCGTTGTAAACATCATTAAAACGGTGTTTAACTGGGTAAAGGGTGTCCTGGAGAAAGTCGGGTCATGGTTCAAGAAAGTATTCCACCCAATCATCGAATGGTTCGGTGGGCTTTGGGACTACATAAAGGAGGGTTTCTACAAAGTGTTGAACTGGCTTGCCAAACCACTGAATAAGATTATTGAGCTATGGAACAAAATCACAGGAGGCAGTGTCGAAGCCTTCAAGTTTGGCTATGACAAAGGGGCTACCAAGGTAAAAGAGAACAAAGGTATTTCACCTGCAGTAATCCCTGGGCAGAGTGGTGGCGGGATAGATGGTCCCGGTCTTGGTGCTGCGGCTAACGACAGTGTGACGAAGGGTGCCGAGGCAGCTGTTACCGGCGGTACCCGCAATACCACGGTGAACATTAACCTCGGGAAGATGGTGGAGAATATTGTGTTCAACGGGACGCTTGGTGAGAATGCGCAGGAATTGGAAACCAAAATTCAGGAAATACTAACTCGCACGCTGATGATGGCGGCGGCAACAGCATAAGACAATGGCAAAAAGTTTTGACCCCATACAGACAATCAACCGCGAGGTGGTGAGGCCTGACGAAGTAAGCCTCGCCCTCAACGAGCTGGGGCTTCACCCCCAAGGCTACGCCCTTCCGCTGGGTGTGCCGTTCAGGTATGTGCCGAAAGTACAGAGCGCGGGGGGCAGGGTGTCGTCGTATGGATCTAACGTAAACTTGTGCCAGGACTATCTTGCGTTGCGAAGCGAACAAGGTCAAGAATACTGCTTCCGGCTTGACCCGATATTGGCTGTTGGCGGCAAGAACATTATAGCCCGACGTTATGTGGCAAAAGGCAGTTTGCAGGGCACGGTGAAGGAGAGCTGGAGCCAGGACGACTATGACATCACCATCAGCGGGGTGCTGATAGGGGACGATGCGAAGGACTTGAACGGACAGGTGCAGGCATTGCAGTCGATGCTGGTGTGCGGGGAATCGCTGGCGGTGGTCAACGACCTACTGAATGACGGTTACGGTATCACGCGCCTGGTGGTGGATAGCTTCCAGTTCCCCCATACCAAGGGACTACAGAACCAGGCGTATACCATCAAGTGCTACAGCGACAGCAGCATCAATATATTGGAGGAGGTTCAGTAGTGTATAAGATGTGCCATAAGATAACAGTGGGCAGCTACAAGCTGCTGCTTCTGGAGAGCGTCAAGATAACGCGCAGCGTGGAGGCTTTGTCCGACACGGCGGTTATTACACTCCCCGGTATGGTGCATAACCAGACCATCGAGGTCGAGGACAAAATCAATGTGGGCGACGCGGTGAAGATAGAGCTGGGCTACAACGGCAAATTGAAGACCGAGTTCGAGGGCTATGTGCAGCGCATCAGTACCGACGGCGGCAGCATTAAGCTGGAGTGCGAGGATGGACTGTGGCTATTCCGTAAGGCAGTTGAAGACAAAGTGTATGCCAATAAGGATGTGAAGGACATCCTGGGCGACATCTGCGGGCAGTGTGGCAGTTTCACAGTGGAGTGCGACTATGCTTTCACTTACGAGAAATTCACGGTACACAACGCCACCGGCTACGACGTGTTGAAGAAGATCCAGGAAGAGGTGAAGCCGAACATCTACCTGAAGGGCGAGAAGCTCCATGTGCATCCGCAATATGCGGAGGTGTTCGGCGAAGCGAAGTATGACTTCACCCGGAATATCGAGCGCGGGGGCACCAGTCTGGAGTACCGGAAGAAAGACGACCGCCGTGTGCTGGTGGTTGTCGAGGGCGAGAAAAAAGACGGCACCAAGGTGAAGGTGGAAGCCGGCACAACCGGCGGCGACCGTATCACGATGAGGGTGCCGGGGGCAACCGACGAAGCCAGCCTTAAGAAGGTGGCCGAGCAGGTGCTTGAAGAGAAATGCTATACCGGCTACAGCGGTAGCTTCAACGGCTGGCTGTGGCCCTACTGCGACGCGGGCTACAAGGTGAGCATTGTGGACCCTGACTATGAATACAAAAACGGCACCTACTACGTCACCGCCGTGGAGGTGGACTACAGCAAAGGCGGTGGGAAACGAGCCATAACACTCGGTAAGAGACTGAAATGAGTAAATCAAGCGACATAAAAGAGGCTATCAGGCGCATGGCCAATGGTGGAAGCGGCAAGCAGATACACATAGTCGGCAAGGTTAAGAGTGTGGAGGGCGAGAGCTGCACCGTCGACGTGGCAGGGCTGGTTCTCGATGAGGTGCGTCTGACAGCGGTAAACGACGGGGCAGAAGGCAAGCTGCTGGTGACACCCAAGGTCGGCAGCTATGTGCTGGCGGTCGATCTCAGCGGTGGTGAAATGAGGGATGTGGCAGTTGTGGTTTTAACCGAAGTCGAGAAAATCGAAGCCACATGTGAGCAAATAACGCTTAATGGGGGTGAGAACGGGGGATTGGTAAACATCAAGACGATGAAGCAGTGGATGCAGAACGTGGAGACAGACCTGAAAACACTCGGGACGCTGCTGAAGAGTAGCCCGATAGCAGGCAACGGGGCACCTGCAGCGATACAATTCACCCCATCGACAAAAAGCGTAGCAAACGATATTGAAGACAATAAAATAACACACTAAATGAAAGGGCTTAGACTGATACAGGATGGTGGCGGGTCTGTTGACCTGGAGCTGAACGGCGAGGAATTGGCCGTGGGTGAGACGCAGTACCAGGAGGAGTATCTGGTGTTGGCCACGCAGCGAGGGGAATGGAAAGAGAACCCTATTGTGGGTGTCGGTTTGGCAGATATGGCGGGCGATGAAGACCTGCGGTATTGGAAGCGCGAAATAATGGAAAATCTTGCCCGTGTAGGCATCAAGATAAAGGGCGTGAGCCTGAACAACGGACAACTTGAAATCAAACATTGAGAGATATGAAACACTTTACGATTAGCGAGCTGCTGTACAGTGCGAACCACTGGAAGCGCATCTGGAACAAGACGACACCAGAAATCGAACAGAACCTGACGGCCTTGGTGGCCGTGGTACTCGACCCATTGAGAGAGAAGTGGGGCAAGCCCATCACGGTGAACAGCGGGTACCGCTGCCCGGAACTGAACCGTGCCGTAGGTGGCGTGGCCACCAGCCAACATCTGAAGGGCGAGGCGGCGGACATCTGCGCGGCCACCCGGAAAGAGACGGCCAAGCTGGGGCGGTTGCTGGTGAGCATGGGAACCTTCGACCAGGTCATCTTCGAGCAAAGCAACAAGGAATGCACCGAGGCGGAGTGGATCCACGTCAGCTGGAAGCGCGTGGGCGAGAACCGGCGCCAGGTGCTGCGCCTGGTGGCTGGGTCAAAGAAATATGAACCAATAAGCATATAGGCCTATGGAATGGACAAGCATTGTATTGGCGGTTATTACCTTGCTGGGTGGCTGCGGATGGATTGTTGACCGGCACAAACACAAACAAGAGGTGGAAGGGCTGAAGGAAGACAACCGGAAGAAAGCCCAGGAGGTGGAGAGCATCAAGGCCGACAACCGCCAAAAGGACATGGACCTGTCGAAGATGTACGTCGACGAGTTCAAGGAAAACATCGCCGAACCCCTGCGGCGCGAAGTCGGGGGACTGCGTAGAGAAGTAAAACATCTTAGAGATGCGATACAGAAGATTAACGATTGCCCTCACGCTGCTGACTGCCCTGTGTATGATGAGTTGCAGAAGCAGCAGAACGATGACGAAAGAACAAACCAGGACGGAGGTGCTGCATGATACGCTGGTGGATGTGCGGACCGTCGTGGTACATGATACCGTGCGTGAGACACAGACTGTCACGGTTGTCCTTAATGCGGACAGCACAGAGCGCAGCCGTACCACCGAGAAAACCCGTGAGCACCTGCGGAGCAGTGTTGCCACCGCTGAAGAGAAGAGTGTACTGGAAAGCTCGGTGCAGTCCGAAGAGCGCACGGAGGACAAACAGACAGTGGTCGAGCAACCCAAGCGGAATCCGATAAAGCCCTTCCTCTGGGGAACGCTGGCCGGAATAGTATTGACAACGATAATTATCATTTTCGTGAAAGCACGAAAATGGTTCAAAAGATAAAGACCGATGGCACGAACGATAGCAGAGATAAAACAGGAAATAACCACCGCCTTCATGGCAGAGAGCGCGGTGCGTGACAAATATGGCTTCACCAGTTCGGACACCTTCGAGGACAGATTCTCGAAGGTGAGCATCGAGGGGCTGCTGTTTTATGTGGTGGCTTTTGGCATCTGGGTGCTGGAAAAGCTCTTCGACACCCACAAGGAAGAGGTGAGCACGATGCTGGCCGACCTGACACCACACACTACACGCTGGTACCGTAACCGGGTGCTGTCGATGGTGCCCAGCGGTCAGGAGGAACCGCCGGTGAAGTATTGCTCTGTGGATGACCGTGGTTGCCGGCTGAAGGTGAAAATTGCCGGTGGCACAGCTGGCGACCGCCAGCCTGTGGGCAGCGACATATACAATGCGGTGGTGTCGTACCTTGCTGAAGAGAAAGACGCAGGGCTGAAGATAGTGGTGGTGAACGAAGACAGCAATCGTCTGAAGGCGACGCTGCGGGTGTGGTACGACCCGATGGAGCTGGTGCCAAGCGAGACACCGGTGGAAGCGGCACTGAAAGCCTACGTGAGCAATCTGGACTTTGACGGCCTGTTGTCGAGGAACGCCATCGTCGACGCCCTTCGTGAGGTTCCAGGGGTGGAGATGGTGAAGATAGAACTGCTGCAGACGAAGTATGCCGAGAACGCCTGGCGCGATTTTGGGAACCAGGAACGGGCAGAGAGCGGCTACTGGGGTATAGAGGATGGCGACGTAACGGTGGTGTATGACCGCTACAGAAAGGAGAACCTATGAGCGTGATGAACGTCGACTACGAGAAGCTGCGCATCATCCTGACGCCGCATGTGCTGAGGCAGGGCGGACTGCTGGAGGCGGTTTTCAAGGCGGCATACAAGCCGTTGAAGACACTTTACGAGGCCTTTGTAAGATACGAGGCGAGGGAGTGCCAGGAGCGGAACTACGGGCCGACGGTGAAGCAGCTGCGGCAAGCCATAGCCGCCCACCTTGGTATAACTCCGGGGCTGGTGCTGATAGGGGACGTGGCGAACCGGGACGTGGTGGACCTGCGTAGGCAGAGCGACGCGGCAAGCACGAGGGTGGAACTGGGAACCTTGCCCATAGCCCTGTGGAGCGACGATATGGTGTGGTGGAACCGTGAGTTCACGGTGAGCCTCCCCAACGCCTACAACAACCCACAGAACGAATCAGAAGTGAAAGCAATACTCGACCGCTGGAAAATGGCGGCGAGCCGATACAGGATAATATACCAGTAGAGACATGAACAGACAGAATTTCGACACAAGCAGCGTGGGCAACTACCCGCTGACGATAGACCGGATGGCTGAGGCGCAGGGCGACTGGCTTGCGCCGATGGGGATGCTGGCGAAAGTGCAGCCGGCGGGCAACTGCATCATAGCGGGCTGTGAGAGTAAAGGCGCAGCGGGCTGGGTGCGCATGATGAACGAGAACAGCCAGCCGGAAGTGTTCGAGGTGCGCATTGGCAGCAGCTCGGCCTCGTACCTGAAATTGACGCAGCAGGATGTCACCGCCGAGAATTCGGATGGTGACACCGTCATAGTCCGCCGTGAGCGCTACCTGACATGGGCAGCCAACGGTTCCGGCACCTACTGTGTGTGGGCCGACCTTCCCCGGATTAGGGTGCGTTTGGCAAAGCAGGATGACAGTACGGTGTCGTACCTGAACGGTGGTCTATGGTGGCATGTGCCCACTACAGGCAGTGCTCTCTGTGTGCAGCGCACCGGCGGGAGGGTGCATTTGCAAGGCAGCGTGAAATACGGCCTGCAGCTGGCTCCCGCCGTGGTGACCTACACAGGCCGGTGGGCGGAGTTGGCCACGGAGCACAGCGTAACGAAGACCCTGCGCGATGATGTACCCGTGTTGCCGCAGGGCTACCGGCCCGACGGCGATATTCTTATCCCGGTCAGATACAACGGTGCGGCCAGTTTCGCCGTCATTGACAGTGACGGGCAGCTGATGTTGCCGCAGGAGCACGAATTGGGTGACACCCTTGAGATAGACACCTGGATAGAGATATGAGAGCCGGGCAGGGACAGACACTGATGGATGTGGCCGTGACCGAGTGCGGTGCGGCGGAGCTGGCGTGGGAGATAGCGGTACGCAGCGGGTTCTGCATAGCCGACGCGGTGGGCGGCGAGGAGCTGACCATCCCCGCCGGTGGCGGCGACCCGGACACGGCGGCGGCAATGGCCGCCAGCGGTGCACGTCCCGCCACCGACGGCAGCGCTGCACCCATAAACAGCCGTCCCATCGGCACGGCAATGATTGGAACCGATAGAATAAACTGACACAATGGCACAAAAGACCCTTGCATATTTGAAGAGCCGGTTCGAGACGGGCGACATACCGACCGGCGAAGACTATGAGAACCTGCTTGACAGCTTCTGGCACAAGAGCGACCTTGGCAGGGTGGCCAGCGGCGAGCAGCGCCCTGTTACCGGCGGAGCCGTCTATGAGGCCATCGCCTCGATGATAAGTCGCGACACCATAAAGGCCATCGTGGCGGAGGTGCTGGAGAAGCTGCTGCCGCCGCTGCTG
>JAEEGG010011308.1_pt1 | contig 19504 bp, 12 predicted proteins | sample 9134161 | NCBI WGS metagenome assembly JAEEGG01 (sample SAMN16246543, study PRJNA631951) | gut metagenome | biome: gut microbiome; feature: rumen; material: CR-attached | host: Bos | place: Iran: Karaj | collected 2018-10 | reverse complement strand
ATGATGGGTACGCCCACGTTCCTGCGTGCTATCGCCATTAACCGCTGGGTCCACCCGATGTGCTTGGATTCTCTGCGTTATATTATCGCCGGTGCCGAAAAGCTCCGCCCCGAAATGCGCGAAACCTTCAAGCTCAAGTTCGGTAAGGATGTTTACGAAGGCTACGGTTGTACAGAACTTACGCCGCTTGCCACCCTGAACGCCCCGAACGTGTTGCTGGACGACTTCTTGACCATGGAAAAGTGCAGCGACAATTCCAGTATCGGCATGTCGGTGCCGGGAGCCATTTGCGCCATCATCGATCCAGAAACCAACGAGTTCTTGCCCAATGGCGAAGAAGGCATGTTGGTGGTAACCGGTCCGCAGGTGATGAAGGGTTACCTGAAGGACAAGGAAAAGACCGATGCCGTGGTCATCAACATCGATGGCCGCCGTTGGTACAAGACCGGCGACAAGTGCAAACTCACTCCGGACGGATTCGTGCAGATTCTCGGCCGTTACAGCCGCTTTGCCAAGCTCGGTGGCGAAATGATTTCTCTGACTGCAGTGGAACTGCGTATTGCAGAATCCAAGGTCATGGATGACTGCGAATTTGCCGTCACGGCAGTGCCGGATTCCGCCAAGGGCGAAAAGATCGTGCTCCTGGTCAAGGGCAATGTGAACGCCGAAGACGTTTCGCGCAACCTCCGCAAGGCCGGCATTCCGCCGCTCATGCAGCCGGGTGCGGTATTTGTCGTTGACAACATTCCGAAGTTGGGTTCCGGCAAGTGGGACTTCAACGGAATGAAGAAAATGGCCTTGGAGCTTGTCGAAAAGAAAGCATAAGCCCCCACACTAAACGATATTACACGGCAATTTATACATAGAGTGTAAATTGCCGTTCTTTTTTGCAGATAAAATTGTATATTAATGGGGCAAAAAATGAGCAAGGAGTATATATGGAACAAATCGTTAAAAAAGTTCAAGAACTGGGATTGACGCTCCCCAAGTGCCCCGCACCGCTCGCCGCCTATGTGCCAGCCACTCGCAATGGCGACACCATCTACGTTTCTGGCCAGTTGCCCTCGGTAAACGGTGATTTTTCCGCATTTTGCGGCTCTGTGCCTACTGACATTTCTGTTGAAAAAGCCACTGAAGGCGCCGCTATTTGCCTTATGAATAACGTGGCAGCAGCCCTCTCGCTGCTAGAAGAAAACGAGACCCTCCGCTTGGTCCAGATGCAGGGCTTTGTGCAGTCTGCACCGGGATTCCATGAACAGCCGGCCGTGCTGAATGGAGCCAGCGAACTTGCCGTGAAGATTTTTGGAGAAAACGGAAAGCATGCCCGTACGGCAGTGGGCGTATCGAATTTACCCAAGAATGTGGCTGTCGAAATCAGCTGCACCTTCCAAGTTTTAAAGGCTGAAGCCAAGTTCAACGGCCGCTACGGCTGGATTGAAGGCTAAAAAAGACCATTTTTCACAAAAAGCCACCTTTTCAAGACCCTTTCGGCCTCCGAAAGGGTCTTTTCATTTAAACTTCAGCCTAAAAGCATTCAATTTACTTTATTCAAAATTCCAATTTTCACAAACTTACATCAAAAACGCACTACTTTTAACAAGCAAAAAGAAGATGCTCATCAAAAATAGACCAAAATTAAGCAAACTTTTTAGAACACTCCGTACAAAAATTCACAACTTTTCAAAAAATCTTAAAAATTTTTGGATATTTTAGAGTAAATCTCTTGCCACTAGGGGGTATTCGTTCTATATTTCAGCCATATTTTTAAAACAAGAACCTAATTTAGATAGGAAAAGTTATGGCAAATTCTCCATTAAGTGGCGCAGAGGTGATTATTGAATGCCTCAAGCGCGAAGGAATTGATACCATTTTCGGTTATCCCGGTGGATCGGCCATCCCGATGTTCGACGCCATTCTGGATTCCAATATTAAAGTAGTGTTGACCCGCCACGAACAGGGTGCCACCCACATGGCCGACGGTTACGCTCGCCAGACCGGCAAGGTCGGCGTCGCTCTCGTCACTTCTGGTCCGGGTGCCACCAACACCTTTACCGGTATCTACACCGCCCTTATGGATTCTAGCCCGATCGTGGTTCTTGCCGCCCAGACGACGACCCCGAACCTGGGCAAGGACGCCTTCCAGGAATGCGATACCAGCGGTATGACTTTTGCAGCCGTGAAGCATTCTTATCTGGTGAAGGACTCCAACGACTTGCCGCGTATTATGAAGGAAGCCTTCCACATCGCGCGCAGCGGCCGACCGGGCCCTGTGCTGATTGACTTGCCGAAGGACGTGACCGCCGGCCCCTGCACCGCCCCATTCACCGACAAGATGGACCTTCCGGGCTACAGGATTCCGAGCTACGCCTCTACCGAAAGCGTTGAAAAGGCTGCAGAATACCTGAAGAAGTCCAAGAAGCCCCTCCTGCTCGTGGGCCACGGCGCCATGATTTCTGGCGCTAGCCGCCAGGTGAAGGAACTCGCCGAAAAGCTGAACGCCCCGGTGGCATGCACTCTGCTTGGCCTCGGCACCTTCCCGACCGACCATGAACTTTCTCTCGGTATGCTCGGCATGCACGGCACCGTGTACGCCAACAAGGCCGTTCTCGATTGCGACTTGATTCTTTCTATCGGTAGCCGCTGGGACGACCGCATTACCGGTAAGCTCGAAGTGTTCTGCAAAGACGCCATCAAGATGCACATCGACATCGACCCCGCCGAAGAAGGCAAGGTCTTGCAGCCGGATGTGTTCATGTGCGGCGATGCAAAGCTCGTTTTGGAACAGCTCCTCCCGCTCGTGGGTAAGCTCGACACCGCCGAATGGGTGAAGACCTGCCAGACCTGGAAAAAGCGTTTCCCGCTGACCTACCCGAAGCAGGGAGGTCTCCGTATGCAACATGTGATCCAGACTGTTAGCGACCTCACTCAGGGCAAGGCTATCGTCACGACCGACGTGGGCCAGCACCAGATGTGGGTGGCACAGTTCTTCCACACCAATTACCCGCGCCAGCTCCACTCCAGTGGCGGTGCAGGAACCATGGGCTTTGGCCTCCCATCTTGCATTGGCGCCGCTTTCGGCAATACCAGCGGTTGGCCGGTGATTACCTTCTGCGGTGACGGTGGTTTCCAAATGACCGAAGCAGAACTTGCAACGGCAGCCATCCACAAGCTCCCCATCAAGATTTTCGTGATGGACAACAAGTACCTGGGCATGGTGCGCCAGTGGCAGGACATGTTCTACGACAAGCGTTACAGCTGCGTGGACATGAAGGGCAACCCCGACTTCGTGAAGCTCGCTGAAGCCTACGGCATTCTGGGGCTTCGCATCAAGCGCAGCGCCGACGCCGAACGCGTAATTCAGAAGGCTTTGGAATACAACGAAGGCCCGGTGCTCATCCACTGCGAATGCGAAAAGGAAGACAACGTGTTCCCGATGATTCCGGCCGGTGCTCCGATTACGAGCATGATTACCGAACAGCCGAAGACTCAACTTGAAAAGCCCACGGGATCGACCTAAGGAGATAAGCCATGTTAAAGGATAAAGCACATTCTATTAGTTTGTTAGTTGCAAACCGCCCGGGCGTGCTCGTGCGCATCGCCCTCGTGTTCTCCCGTCGTGGTTACAACATCGATTCCCTGGTGGTCTCCCCCACGCTCGACCCGAACTTTAGCCGCATGAACATCATCGCTCACGGCAATCCCGAGATCTTGATGCAGATTATCAAGCAGCTCGAAAAGCTCGTGGACGTGGTGCAGGCCAAGGACCATACCGATACCGACGCCGTGGAAAAGGAACTCGCACTGATCAAGGTGCGTTGCACTCCGGACCAGCGTACCGAAATTCTGCAGCTTTGCGACCACTTCCACGCCAACACCGTGGACATGACCGCTACTTCGATGATCATCCAGATCACCGGAAACAGCCAGAAGGTCGACACGCTCAAGAGCCTGTTGCAGAAGTTCGAAATCGTCGAATACATTCGCACGGGTAAGGTTATCATGCTCCGCGGCGAAGAACAGACCTAACAAGACCGGACTGGCTAATGCTTCAAGGTTCGTACCATGGAGCCAGTCCTCTCGCCTCCACGACTCGTTAAGACGAGTCGCTTGAGGCTCACAAAGACCGCTCGCGACCATGTAGATTTAAAATCCGCCTCGAAAGGGCGGATTTTCTTGTATTAAGTCACAGGTTTTTGCAGATTAGAATTTCTTGTAGAAATCAAGGGGGTGTTTATATATATTTTAAAATGATGGAAGGAGTTCTGCTATGAAAATCGAGAAGAAAATCGTCAAAAACAGCGCGAAGCTCAGTTTGGCCGCCAAGAGCGCCATTGCCGCCTCGTTCGGCATTGCAGCCGTTGCATTGACCGCTTGTGAAGAAAGCGGCTCCGTCGCGGCTCCAGAGAGACCCGATCTTGAGAATCCCGACACCGGAGCACCCAAAACCGAGACTCCGAGCAGTTCGAGCGTTGTCGATATTCCTCTGAGTCATGAAGCTCTTAGCAGTTCAGCTGTCGAAGCACTTTCGTCTGCAGCAGAACCAGATTTTCCTCCTCAAGCAGGAGTCATTCCTCCTGATGATATCTACCCAGAACCCAGCTCTTCTTCTGAAGCTAAGCCACTAAGCAGTTCCTCTTCCGATGAACCGTATCCGCCTCCTGAAGCAGGCGTTATCGAAGCTCCCGATGAAAGCGACTTCGAAAGCAGTTCTTCAAGCGAAGTGAATGCGCAAAGCAGTTCCGCCGAAGAACCGGTGCCGCTCGCTGGCGACCCCATTATAGAAGAAAGCTCTTCGAGCGAAGTGGAACAGCCCTCCAGTTCGTCCGTCGATATACATGAAGTATGCCCGGACAACGACCCCTTCTGCATCCAGGTTCACATGTGTAACAACGAAGATGGCTGCATGGTCGCAAGCATGGTATCCACTTACGAACGATTTGACACCGCCGGATGAATTTAGTTCTATGCCTTACGGAACAGTGCAACTTGCGCTGTTCCTATTGTTATTATAAGGACACGCAATCTGCCCGTCATAACGTAATGGACGACGAAACGCTCGAGCAGGCAATTCGCGTAGGGCTAGAACGTAGTCTGTTTTTCAAGCAGGCTTATCTGAACATTACCTTTTTCGGCGGCGAGCCGTTATTGCGCAAAGACGCCATTTTCAAAGGCGTGAACCTCGCCAAGGCTTTTCTTGCCGAGGCCATAGACAAAGGCGAAGCCCCCAGCAACTTCAAACTCAACTTTGCCGTAAACACGAACGGCACGCTCTTCGACGATTCGTTCTTTGATTTTTGCGAACGGGAACATTTCCGCATTTACCTTTCGCTGGACGGCCCGGAATATCACCACGACATTGCACGCCGTACCGTAAATAACGGCGGAAGCTTCAAGGATATCGAGAAGTACATCCCGCGATTCGTCAAGTTAGGAGCAGTCGCCTTAAGCACCGTAACACGCGCCCATATCGAGACCCTTGCCGAAAGCGTCAAGTGGCTGCACGAGCAAGGATTCAGGAGCCTCACCACAAGCGTCGACTTTGACGGTAAATGGACTGGCGAAGACTTTGACAGACTCGCCTTGCAATACCAGAAGATGGCCTTGTACTGGAAGGAATGTCGCGAAAAAGGCGACAAGATGTTCCTGGGCACGATTCAAGACAAAATAAAGCTGTACCTTTCAAATTTGCGATACAGGCAATATTCTTGCCACGTATACAACGGCGCCATTGGCGTCGCTACCAACGGCAATATGTTCCCGTGCACGAGGTTCATTACCTCGAACAAAAATCCGCCTTACTTACAAGGTAACGTCTTTACCGGATTCGACGAAGATGCCTGCGAACAAATTAGACAGTTCCTGGACAACGACAAAAAAGAATGCGAAGGTTGCGACATACGCTACCGCTGTTGCGCCCATGAATGCGCCTGCACGAGCTTTTACAGCACGGGTTCTATTGAAGGCGTATCGCCCGAAGTCTGCACGCACGAACGCATGCTTGCCGAAATCTGTGATAATCTAATGATTAAAAACTTGGATTAGAAGCCGAGAACGGCTTCGGAAATTTCGTTGGCTTCGTCAGAATAATCGTCGGCGTAGTCCGGATTGAATTCGCCCCAACCATCACTGACACCGCAACCCACACCCACATCTAAAGAAGACCACTTAAATGCAGCGAACACGCGTTCAAAGCGGTCCATCAAATCGGCAAAGAAATCTTCAGGGAGTTCATCTTCGATGAGTACGGAGCCATCCATTGCCAAAAGTTCGCCTTCGGGGAGTTCTTCGAAGCGGCATTCATATTCATCCATCATGACGTCGTCAACCGAGTACCACTCGCCCGAATCTTCGCTGGGCAGATCCATTTCAGGATACTGCTCCATCAGGGCATCATATACGGCGGAAAGTTCATCGGTGGTTCCGACGAAGCGCATCAGTATTTGACAATTCATAGAATCTCCATTCTTCAAGCAAATATAGCCGTTTTTGTCCAAAAAATGAACTTTTGATTACAAAAGCACCGGTCAAAGCCCCCGAAAAGCGAAAATGGAACATTTTGTACCACTGTTTCTTTCAAAATCACACAAAAATTACAAAAATAAGAAATATGTAAGAAATTTTTCAGTTATCCACTTGTCGGAACACCCAAATTTTTATATCTTATACGTCAGAACTCTTTGTTCTCCTCCTAACCCCCAAAAAACTAGTCCGGCTTTGCTGGGCTAGTTTTTTTTTTGCCGCAACACGCGCCTTTTGCTAAATTTACCATCGCTATGAAAAAGTCAGTACCTATTACACTGCTCACCGGTTACCTCGGAGCCGGAAAAACCACCCTTCTCAATTTTGTTCTCAACAACCAGCAAGGTTACCATGTCGCTGTCATCGTCAACGACATCGGCGAAGTGAACATCGACCAGACGCTCATCGAAAAGGGCGGAAACATCACCAAGGAAGATTCCGGCAAAGTGGTGCCGCTGTCTAACGGTTGCATTTGCTGCAGCTTGAAGACCGACCTTTTGGAACAAATTGCCGAACTGTTGGAAATGAACAAGTTCGACTACATTTTGATCGAAGCCAGCGGCATTTGCGAACCGATTCCTATTGCACAAACGATTTGCATGGCCGGTGCCCAGTTGCAGAGCCGCGACGGTCGACCGCTCCCCTGCCACCTGGACAACATCGTTTCCGTTGTTGACGTTGCTCGCCTCGCCGACGAATTTGCCGGTGGTCAGAAATTGCTCGACAAAGATCTCGAAGAAGAAGACATCGCCAACCTGCTCATCCAGCAAATTGAATTCTGCAACACGATTGTGATGAACAAGGTTGATAGTTTGTCTAAAACTGACCTTGAACATGTGAAGGCCGTGGTGCGCGCATTGCAGCCCGAAGCCAAGATGATCGAGACGAACTACGGCAAGGTGGACATGAAGGACATTCTGGACACCAAGCAGTTCGACTTCGAAAAGGTCGGAAGTTCTGCCGCCTGGGCCAAGGAACTCATGAAGGAAACGTCTCCTGAAGACGAAGATGATGACCACGATGAACATGAACATCACCACCATCATGACCATGATGATGACGACGATCATGATGAACACGAACATCACCACCACCCCGAAACAAGTTCGGGGCATGCTCATGATGAACACGAGCATGAGCACGAAGACCATAGCCACTGCGACCATGAACATGGCGTATGCCATTGCGGACACCATCATGACAAGGATCATCCGCACGGTGACGAATACGGAATCAGCACGTTCGTGTACGAACGCCGCCGTCCGCTGATTCGCGAACGTTTCGAAGTGTTACTCGACGACTACCCGACCAGCATTATTCGCACCAAGGGTCTCGTCTGGTTCGAAGATGAACGCGATAACAGCTACCTGTTCGAACAGGCTGGCAAGCAGGCCTCCGCCCAGAATTTCGGTCCTTGGTTCGCTAGCGAAAGCGAAGAAGAACAGAAGCGTATTCTCCGCGAAAATCCGGATCTGCTGAAGGTGTGGGACGAAAAGTACGGTGACCGCATCATCCGTCTCGTCTTCATCGGTCAGCACATGGACAAGAAGAAGATTATCGCCGCGATGGATACTTGCCTGGGCGAGTAATAGCCACTCAGTTCAATCGCAAAAAAATTTCGCCCCGACGATGTCGGGGCGTTTTTCATTTAAAGGCTTGATTCGAATTCAGCGAGGAACCGTCGACCTTGTTCCCATTCGCGAAGGTCGGAATCGGAATTGATGTGGCCAAGAGCTCCGGCGTTATAGACTTTAACGCCCCATGCTTTTGCGAAGAACAACGAACGTTCCATGGTTACGAACGGATCATTTTCGCTAGCCACCACACAGGCGGGAATCGGCAACTTTTCAAGCGGCATCGGAGCAAAGCTCTTGATGACGTCTACATTGTCTACATCGCTCGGAGAAACGAGGAATGCGCCCTTGACGTTCGCAGGCACGCCTCCGCAGGTCGCAGCCTTTAAAAGCCAGTTTACGGTGGTGCAAACGCCCAAACTGTGAGGAATCAGGATTGTATCGCCCTTCAAAGCGCGAACGGCCTTATCGAGAGTTTCCACCCATTCGCCCTTTTCGGGATTGTCCCAGCAACGCTGCTCCACGCGAGTAGCATTGGGCAGGCTCTTGGCCCAAAAAGTTTGCCAATGTTTCGGTCCAGAATTATTCAAGCCAGGTACAATCAGATAGTTCATCTCGTATTCTCCGTTTTTATTCCCTATAAAAATAGTATAAAAGAGACCCGAGCGGGACTCGAGTCTCTTTTATTTATGTCTATGGCGCAATTCTAAAGAGCCGCAACCTTCGCCTTTGCATCGGCCATGGCGCGGACCACAAGGGACGCGCCATTTGCGCAGTCGCCGACTGCGTAAATGTGGCGAGCGGGGTCCGGAATGATCGCGGTACGCGGCGTGAGCTGGAGGCCCAAATCGTTCACGATGCCTTCGGCCGGAACCCCGGTGAAGCCCATGGCGAGCACGACCAGGTCGGTTTCGATGACTTCGGTAGAATTCGGAACTTCGTTCGGCTTGAGCGGGCGGCCCTGCGGGGACATTTCCCATTCCACGCGGACAGCTTCGACGCCTGCGACGCGGCCATCTTTCACGATGAACTGCTTGGAAGACACATTCCAACGGCGTTCGCCACCTTCGTGCTGGGCGTAGCTGGTACGCAGCATGTACGGCCAATCTGGCCACGGAGTGGACGGGGAACGTTCCTCGGGCGGCTTGGGCATGAATTCCACCTGGAGCACGCTTTCGCAGCCTTCGCGGATTGCCTTACCCACACAGTCGTTACCCGTATCGCCACCGCCAATCACCAGAACCTTGCGGCCCTTGGCAGAAAACTTTTCAGGATTCGTTTCGCCAGGCTTGTTTGCGCCGTGCAAGAAATCGAGTGCGAGGAAGATACCTTCGGCTTCGCGGCCCGGGATTTTCAAGTCGCGGGCGTTCGGCGTACCGATAGCGAGGAAGACTTCGTCAAAATTCTTGTGGATGTATTCCGCCGAAATGTCCTTGCCGATTTCGGTGCTGCAAACGAACTTGATGCCGGCTTCTTCGAGGAGCTTGACGCGGCGATCGATGACCGACTTGTCGAGTTTCCAGTTCGGAATACCGTAGCGCAGGAGGCCACCCACCTTTTCACGTTTTTCGTAAACGGTAACAGAGTAACCCTTGCGGCGGAGCGCTTCGGCCGCAAAGAGGCCAGCAGGACCCGAGCCGATAACCGCAGCCGTCTTGCCATTCCATTCAGCGGTCGGGAGCGTCACGCGGCCTTCTTCGAAGGCGGTTTCGATGATATACTTTTCAATCTGGCGAACCATCACCGGGTCGTTATGCACATTGCCCGTACAAGCGGATTCGCAAAGTGCGGGGCACACGCGGCCCGTAAATTCGGGGAAGAACGCCGTTTTGCTGATAACGTTGTAAGCGCGTTCGGCATTCCCAGCAGCGACAGCCGCATTGAATTCGGGCACCAGGTTACCAAGCGGACAACCTGCACCGTGACAGAACGGGATTCCACAACTGTGGCAGCGTGAACCCTGCTGTACGATTTCCAGTGAAGTCAACTTACGTTCGACTTCGTTATTGTCCTTAATTCGCTCTTCGACAGGGCGGTAAACATCTGCGATTCTTTTAATTTCTTCCATATATACCTCAGCCCTTCTTTGCCAATGCGTTCCTGTAGTCGACCGGGAAGATCTTCACGAACTTCGGACGTTCGCTGTTCCAATTTTCAAGGATGCGCTTACCCTTTTCGCTACCCGTTGCCTGAACGTGCTGTTCAATAAAGTCAATGAGTTCGCGTTCGCTGTCGGTACCGGCAAGCACGCTTTCAAGGTCCACAGAGCCTACGTTGCAGCTCAGGTCGAAGTGACCCGTTTCGTCGTACACGTAAGCAAAGCCACCTGTCATACCAGCGGCGAAGTTCACGCCTACGCGACCGAGCACGACCACGCGGCCACCCGTCATGTATTCGCAACCGTGGTCACCCACGCCTTCCGAAACCAGGAGCATACCGGAGTTACGGATACCGAAGCGTTCGCCGGCAAGACCGTTAATGAACACCTTACCGCTGGTACCACCGTAACCGATCACGTTACCGGCAATGACGTTGTCTTCGGCCTTGAAAGTGGCGTTGTGCGGCGGGCGCACGATAATCTTACCACCCGAGAGACCCTTGCCCATAAAGTCGTTAGCTTCGCCTTCCAAATCGAGCGTGACACCCGGAGCAAGGAAGGCACCGAAGCTCTGGCCCGCGACACCCTGAAGGTGAATGCGGATGGTATCTTCGGGGAGGCCCTTCACGCCAAAGTGTTCGTCCACTTCGCCGGAAAGTTCCGTACCCACCGTACGGTCGGTGTTGTGCACCACCGTGCAGAGTTCCACGGCAGTACCCTTTTCGAGAGTTTCCTTGACGAACGGCAAGAGTTCGCGGCGGTCGAAGTTGACCAGTTCTTCCTTGACGTAGTTCTTGTCGAAGGACTTGACGCCACCCTTGACGGTTTCGAAAATCTTGGAGAAGTCGAGGTTCTTGGCCTTGTAGAAGGCGATGGCGGAATCCTTTTCGAGGAGGTCGCTACGGCCGCAGGCTTCTTCGAGAGAGCGGAGACCGAGGCTTGCGAGGATTTCGCGGACTTCGTCGGCGATGAAGAACAAGAAGTTTTCGACGTATTCCGGCTTGCCAGCGAAGCGCTTGCGGAAGTCGGCATCCTGCGTTGCAATACCCATGGGGCACTGGTTCGTATGGCACTTGCGGTCCATTACGCAGCCAAGGCTTACGAGAAGGTTCGTAGCAAAGCCGAATTCTTCGGCACCGAGGAGGGCTGCCACCACAATGTCGCGGCCCGTCTTGAGCTGACCATCGACCTGGAGCTTGATACGACCGCGCAAGTCGTTGAGCACAAGGGTCTGTTCCGCTTCGGCAATACCGAGTTCCCACGGAAGGCCGGCATGCTTGATAGAGGTAAGCGGAGATGCACCCGTACCGCCATCGTGACCAGAAATGAGCACCACGTCGGCATGAGCCTTGGCAACACCAGCGGCAACCGTACCCACACCCACTTCGGACACGAGCTTTACGGAAACACGAGCCTTCGGGTTGGAGTTACGCAGGTCGTAAATGAGCTGGGCCAAGTCTTCGATAGAGTAAATATCATGGTGCGGCGGAGGAGAAATCAGCGACACATTCGGCGTACTGTGACGGATACGAGCCACAAAGTCGTTCACCTTGTGAGCCGGCAGCTGGCCACCTTCACCGGGCTTTGCACCCTGAGCCATCTTGATCTGCAAATCCTTTGCATGGCGCAGGTAGTCAATTGTGACACCAAAGCGGCCCGAAGCAATCTGGCGGATTGCAGAGCTACGGATATCACCGTTCGGAGCCGGAGTATCGCGATCCGGGTCTTCACCACCTTCACCGCAGTTGCTCATGGCACCGATGCGGTTCATGGCGATAGCGATGGTTTCATGAGCTTCAGGGCTCAAAGAGCCAAGGCTCATAGCGCCAGCCACAAAGTGCTTGACAATGGATTCACGGCTTTCGACTTCGGAAATATCGATCGGAGTTGCTTCCTTGAACTTGAAGAGGCCGCGGAGTGTTGCCTGACGTTCAGACTGATCGTTAATGAGCTTACTGTAAACCTTGAACTTTTCGTAGTCACCACCCTGAACGGCCTGACGGAAGGCAGCCAAGGACTGCGGAGTCCACAAGTGCTTTTCGCCTTCCTTGCGGTAAGCGTACTGACCACCGGACTGAAGCACCTTGCTTGCGTCGGCAAAGGCAATCTTCTGGCGTTCGCCCACTTCGGTTGCGATTTCTTCGAGACCGATACCTTCGATGCGGCTTGCGGTACCCGGCAGGAACTTTTCGACGAGTTCCTTGTTCAGGCCGACAGCTTCGAAAATCTGGGCGCTGCGGTAGCTACGGAGGGTAGAAATACCCATCTTCGACATAATCTTGAGGAGGCCCTTATCGACAGCCTTCACGTAGTTGGCGGCAGCCGTCACCGGATCGACATCGAGGTCGCCGTTGTGGCACATGTTAGTAATGCTCTGGAAGGCCAGATACGGGTTGATGACCGTGGCACCGAAACCGAGCAACAGGGCAAAGTGCATGACTTCGCGGACTTCGCCGGACTGCACCACCAGACCGATTTCAGGACGTACGCCGGCTTCCACAAGGGCGCGGTTCACGCTGGCCGTGGCAAGCAGCGACGGAATAGGCACGTAGCCCCAATCGATGTTCTTATCGGTCAGAACAATGATATCGAAACCATCATTCACGGCACGTACGGCATCGCCAGCGAGGTTCTGCAAGGCAGCTTCCAGGACTTCCCCATTGCCACCGAGCGGGAACTGCATCTTGAGTTCCTTGGCCTTGAAGGCCTTATCGCCAATGTTTTCAAAGCGGCGGATTTCGTCTTCGGTCACGATCGGGCGCGGAATCTTGATGAGGTGCGCCTGTTCCGGAGTTTCTTCGAGGATGTTGCCGTGGTTACCGATGTAGGTCGTAAGGCTCATCACCAATTCTTCACGAATCGGATCAATCGGCGGGTTTGTGACCTGGGCAAAGAGCTGCTTAAAGTAGTTGAACAGCGGCTGCGGCTTGTCAGAGAGCACGGCGAGAGCGGCGTCGTTACCCATAGAACCGATAGGTTCTGCACCGTTCTTGGCCATGGGCTGCAAAATGATGGAGAGGTCTTCGGCGGAGTAACCGAAGCGCTTCTGCTGCACCAGAATATCGTCAGGAACGTCGGCCGGGTTAATTTCGCTAAAGAGTCCACGAACGCTCATCTTGTTTTCGGCGACCCAGCGGCGGTACGGCTTGCTACGGGCCACGTAAGCCTTCATTTCGGCGTTCTTCAAGATGTGGTGATTTTCGAGGTCGAGGTAGATGATTTCACCGGGTTTGAGGCGGCCCTTTTCTTCGACTTCGTCGTCCTGCAAGTCGAGCACACCCGTTTCAGAAGCCATCACGAAGAGACCGTCTTTACATAAAGTGTAACGCGCCGGACGAAGACCGTTACGGTCGAGGATTGCACCGGCGTTCACACCGTCAGAGAAAGCGACGGCAGCAGGGCCATCCCACGGTTCCATAAGCATGGATTCGTATTCAAAGAAACCACGCACGTCGCGGCCGAGGTAATGCTTCTGGCCCCAAGCCTGCGGCAGGAGCATCATCATCGCATGCGGGAGGCTACGGCCCGCTGCGACGAGAAGCTCAAACATGTTATCGAGGCTAGCAGAGTCGCTCTGGCCCGGCATAATGAGCGGCAAGAGCTTCGGCAAATCTTCGCCGATGACTTCGCTCTTCAGGAGCGGTTCGCGGGCGCGAAGGCTGTTCAGGTTACCACGCAGGGTGTTGATTTCACCATTGTGAGCGAGGTAGCGGAACGGATGAGCCAGCGGCCAAGTCGGGAACGTGTTGGTAGAATAACGCTGGTGAACGAGAGCCAAGGGGCTTTCGAAATCGAGGTCGTTCAGGTCCTTATAGAAGCCTTCGATCTGGCTTGCAAGCAACAGGCCCTTGTAAACGATGCTCTTGCGGCTACAGCTGCAAACATACACGCCCTTGCAGGTCTTTTCGATCAGGCGGCGAACCACGTAAAGCTTGATATCGAATTCTTCGTTGGTCTTGAACTTGGAGCCGTCAAAGAACACCTGGCGAATATGCGGCAAGGTTTCGCGAGCCGTGTGACCGATGGTAGCGGGGTTCACCGGAACTTCGCGGAACTGGATGACATCGACGCCTTCGGATTCGGCAACGCGCTTGATTTCGGCATCCAGGGCATCGGCGGCAAGCGTGTTTTCCACAAAGTACATTGCCACGCCGTAACGAGCCGGAAGACTCGGGTAGAGCTTGCGGAAGAACTTATGCGGCATAGAAAGCAAAAGGCCAGCGCCGTCACCCGTTTCAGGGTCGCCACCAGCCGCACCGCGGTGCATGAGTCTCTTCAAGACCGTAATACCCTGCAACACAATCTGGTGCGAGGCAACATTATTAATATTGGCAACAAGACCGACACCGCAGGCGTCGTGTTCGTTGGCCGGATCGTAAAGTGCTTGAGCGTTCATAAATAATCCTTGTTTTTACTTTTTTGCGCTCCGTATTTGCAAAATCCGTGCCAAATGGACGAAACACCCGCCAATTATTGAAAAAGCGGTCAGAAATGTAAAACAAAAGCCGAATCCCAGAATTCGGCTAAATTTTTGATTTCAAAAAATGTAAAGAATTATAGTATTTTTACAAATTTCGTAAACACTCGCAAATCAGACGCAAATCGCGCAAGAAAGGGCGTTATTCGAACACTTTCTTCTTGCGTTGGTCACGGCCAATCAGCACGAGGCTCACGACCACTCCGGCGAGGAGTACCACCGAGGTTACAATCAGCGCGACAGAATGCCCGCAAGTCACCTGGAAGAACAGCACCGAGAGACTCCAGCCGATAACCGTCTGGAATACCATCATGAGCGTTCCATAGAAACGACCGAGTTCGCGGAAAGCAGTTCCCATAGCAGCAAGGCACGGCACATAGAGCAATATAAATAGCAGGTATGCCAGCACCTGGAAACGTCCGAGGTTGAAATGTGCCTGCATCGTCTTGTACGCCCCTTCGTTCCCGACACTTTCGGATTCATCGATGGCATCCTTGACGCCCAGCGGGTTCGCGATGGACGTAAAGACTTCCACCAGGTTCGCCGGGATACTCACGAGAGCTTCTTTTACCGTGGATTTTAGGCCAAAGCCATTGTCCGCTGCAGTCTCGTCCGCGCCGGCCTCCCCCGCTTTTTCAGCAACGTTAGCAGCATCAGCGTCGCCCGAGCCCTCGATGGCATACAACGAATTGAGCGTACCGACAATAGCCTCCTTCGCAAAGAGTCCCGTAAAGAGCGCCACCGAAGCAGGCCAGTTATCGCGTTCGACACCGAAGGGTTCGAACACCGGCGTAATCACCGTACCCACGGCACTCAACACCGACTTTTCGTTGTTGTCGTTACCGAAACTTCCGTCCGTTCCAACGGAACCCATAAAGCCAAGCACCGTCACCATGATGAGCACGACCTTGCCCGCACGGAACACGAATTCCTTGAGGCGGAGCCATGCATGGCGGAAAAGGTTGCGCACCTTGGGCAGATGGTAAGGCGGCAGTTCCATGATGAACGTCGATTCCTTGCCCATGAAAACCGTATGACGCAAAAGCAGGCCATAAATCAAAGCAATCACGATGCCCGTCAGGTAAATCCCGAACACGAGCGTTCCTGCGCTTTCGCCGAAGAAAGCCGCACCGAACAGCGCGTACACCGGAAGGCGTGCGCCGCAACTCATGAACGGCACCAGGAACAAGGTCAAGAATCGTTCGCGTTTGTTTTCAAGCGTACGCGTTCCCATGAGCGCCGGCACCGAACAGCCAAAGCCCACAATCATCGGCACAAAGGCCTTGCCCGGGAGCCCGAGGAACCGCATAAAGCGATCCGCCACGAACGCCGCACGTGACATGTAGCCGGAATCCTCGAGGAACGAAAGGCAAAGGAACATGAAGAAGATGACCGGAATGAACGTCGATACCGTCTGGATACCCGTACCGATGCCGTTCGCCAAAAGTGCCACGACAATGCCCGGCGCCCCAACCTTCGTCAGGAGTTCCGTCATGCCGTCCACAAAAATTCCGCCGAACAAAATGTCAAAGAAATCGATAAACGCGCTGCCAACTTTCACAGCAAACCAGAAAACAAGATACATCGCCAACAAGAAGAGCGGAATACCTAGAATGCGGTTCAAGAAAAGCTTATCAAGTTTATCGGTACGCGTGCGCTTATTCGTATTGTCGCGAATTACCTGCGACACAATGTTGCGGGCATAAGAATATCGGGAATCGGCCAAGGCAAACTCCACTTCTTCGCCCAAATCTTCTTCAATCTTGTCATGCGGGATAGAAACATTCAGACGTTCCGCCACTTCCAAAACGCGACCGCTATGTTCCAAGTACTGCACCGCCGTCCAGCGAGGAGTTGCGCCCAGTTCTTTTGCAACCGGCTCAAGCACTCCAGAAATATCGGTAATCAATTTTTCAAGTTCTTCGGAATGATGGACCGCCTTCGGAAGCGGAAGTTCATTACTGGAATGCAACAACTTATGCAAATCATTCACAAAGCCTTCGCAGCTCTTCGGCGACACCGCAGTCAAGCCCACAGCCGTCACGCCCAAAATTTCTTCGAGCTTTTTCAGGTCGATATGGACGCCACGCTGGGCAGCAATATCCATCATGTTCACGGCAAGCACCATCGGCACGCCCTTTTCCATGAGCTGACTCGTAAGGAACAGATTGCGTTCCAAGTTCGTGGCATCTAGAATATTCACCACCAAGTCGGCTTCACCCTTGAGCAAATAATCCAGAGCAGCTCGTTCATCTTCGGAGTTTGCAAACAGCGCATAAATACCTGGCAAGTCCACCACGCGAATGGTGTGATCATCGAGCTTGAAGGAACCTTCCTTCTTTTCCACCGTTACACCGGGCCAGTTACCCACAATCTGGTTGGAGCCCGTCAACGCATTAAAAAGAGCCGTCTTTCCGCAGTTCGGGTTGCCTGCAATCGCAATCGTAAACACTTCTTTGTCGATAGCCATTATACCCTCTCCAGCATCAGCACGTTAGCTTCTTCTTTACGAAGCGAAAGCCTATAAGAAAGCACCGCAACTTCTATGGGGTCTCCAAGAGGGGCCACCTGCAGCACACGCAATTCAACTCCACGCACAAGCCCCATCGAAAGGAGTTTGGACTTGTACTGAGAATCACCCGTACGGTACCCCACAATTTTCACTTTATCGCCACATTTCAATTCCGAAAACTTCGGCGTCATGCTCCTACAACTACAACTCATTTCATCCTCTTACAAACATCACCTAGGATGCGCACCATCCTACTTCTTCGAGCACTTCACCACTTTTATTTTCTTGGCAGCGGGATTCACATCCGCGGGCTTCATAAAGTCTTCAATTTTGCCGAGCGTTTCTGCAGAAAGGATATGTTCCATGCAGCAGGCATCCTTGTCAGCAATAGCCTCGGACACACCCAGCTTTATCAAGAAGCCCTTCAGCAAAATATGACGATTCAAAATCAAAGCCGCTACTCGCGCGCCTTCTTCAGTAAGTTCTACACCACTGTAAGGTTCCTGCGTCACAAGGCCAAGTTTCTTAAGTTCAATCATGGCCTTCGCCACCGACGGCATCTTGACGGTAAGGGCAGCCGCAATATCTTTCACACGGGCAATTCCATTCGCAAGGCGCAAAATATGCACCATTTCGAGGTAGTCTTCGAGACTTTGGCTTAGTTTTGTGTGTTCCATCCGAAACCTCCGATCCTGATCCGGCAAGTTAGAAATACCTAATATTCTTTTAGACAGGGCTAATATAGTTAAACTAACTTTATTAGTCAAGACTAAATTTGTTACCATAACACTATATTTCTAGAAACGACTAACACTAAACGTAGAAACCAAAGGTTTTTACATAATTCGTAATCTTACATTCGTTTTTTCATTTTTTGAAAATTCTCAATTTTTTGTAAGAGCCGTTTTTTCATGCTTTTTTATCAAATTTCGCCAATTTTCGTTTTTGGCACGGGTTTTGCTCATGACTCAGCGAAAAAAAATTCAAATTAGGAGATAATTGCCATGAGCAATGAATACAGATTAAAAGCCATCAAGGAAATCGCCAGCGAAAACGCAGGCGCCAACCTTCCCGCAGCCCCCGCAAACATCGACTTCTACGGTGAAGACGTCTTCAACGCCGAAGCCATGCGCGCCTACCTTCCGAAAGACATTTGCAAGAAGCTCTTCGCCACCATCGACGGCGGCGCACCGCTTGATCCGAGCATCGCCGGCGAAGTTGCCCACGCCATGAAAAAGTGGGCTATCGACCGCGGCGCCACCCACTTTACTCACTGGTTCCAGCCTCTTACCGGTTCCACCGCCGAAAAACACGACTCCTTCCTCGAACCCGAAGATGGCAAGGCTATCCTCGCCTTCAGCGGCAAGAACCTGATCGTCGGCGAACCGGACGCTTCTTCTTTCCCGAGCGGCGGCCTCCGTTCTACTTTCGAAGCCCGCGGCTACACCGCCTGGGATCCGACCTCTCCGGCTTTCATCAAGCGCCACGGCAACGGTGCAACGCTCTGCATCCCGACCGCATTCTGTAGCTACACCGGCGAAGCATTGGACAAGAAGACTCCGCTCCTCCGCTCTATTCAGGCCCTGCAGAAGTCCGCCGACCGCCTCATGGGCCTCTTCGGCGTTGCCCAGCAGAAGGTCACCGTCACTCTCGGTGCCGAACAGGAATACTTCCTGATCGACAAGCGTTTCTACCTGCAGCGTCCGGACCTGTACCAGGCTGGCCGCACCTTGTTCGGTGCAGCTCCGGCAAAGCACCAGCAGATGGAAGACCACTACTTCGGTAGCATTCCGGCACGCATCATCAACTTCATGAACGATGTGGAAAAGGAACTCTGGAAGCTCGGCATTCCGGCCAAGACCCGCCACAACGAAGTCGCTCCGGCCCAGTTCGAACTTGCTCCGATGTTCGAAGAAGTGAACCTCGCCTGCGACCACAACATGCAGATTATGGAAGTGCTCCGCCAGGTCGCTGACCGCCACGGCCTCGTTTGCCTGCTGCACGAAAAGCCGTTCGCCGGCATCAACGGTTCCGGTAAGCACAACAACTGGTCCGTGAACTACGGCAAGGTGAACCTCTTGAACCCGGGCAAGGACCCGCACCAGAACGCCATCTTCCTCACCGCGCTCTGCGCCGTGATCTACGCTGTCGACACCCACGCCGACTTGCTCCGCATGGCTGTCGCAAGTGCCGGTAACGACCACCGTCTCGGTGCCAACGAAGCTCCTCCGGCAATCATCTCCATGTACCTCGGCGACCAGCTCGCCGACGTCATCGACCAGCTCGAAAAGGGCGATCCGAAGTCCAGCAAGCAGGCCGGTGCA
>JAEEGG010011307.1_pt1 | contig 19506 bp, 19 predicted proteins | sample 9134161 | NCBI WGS metagenome assembly JAEEGG01 (sample SAMN16246543, study PRJNA631951) | gut metagenome | biome: gut microbiome; feature: rumen; material: CR-attached | host: Bos | place: Iran: Karaj | collected 2018-10 | reverse complement strand
AAGAAATGGCTATTATTATACTACAGGTTTTTTGATAATATGTTACGGTTGGAAGAATTGCCGGTTTCCGGGAGACGAGTATCAGTAAATCTTGAATTATTCACAAATTGGTGGTATAATGATAAATAAATGAACGAGTAGAGGAAGGTGTGATGGCTGAGATGAAGAAAAACAGACGGATAGCCGTTTATTGTTTATTTGCGACGCTTCTTATTGTTTCTATCCTGTCGGGATGCGCTAACAAACCACATACTGGTAGTATTATCGAACCACATACTGGTAGTATTATCGAACCACATACTGGTAGTATTATCGAAGGCCGTGAATCGGCCGGCGACTGGCCTGCAATGATTATGGTCGACGGCACATTGTATTACAAAGCGTATACAGTTGTTGAGTCGATCGACAATGATGCAATTATCGGTTATACGTCCTCCTATACTGATAATGAACCCTCAAAAGACGGAGAAACAAACTTTTCACGAACACTCGGTCTTCCTTATGCAAAAACAGAAGACGGTATCGCGGTCAAATATAATGGTCAGTGGAATCTTTTTGTTCAGAAGAACGACAATCAGTCAAGCAAAACCGACAGTAGCTCAATGAACGGCAATCAATATGTGTGGGAGAAAAAGGTTTTTGTCGGAGACTTTGTAATTGCTCTGAACGATGATCATACATATCAATGTTATGGCGGCAGTTTACATAGCTGTTATGATAGCATAGGAACATGGACCAACGAGGACGGCATCATCGTAATGACTGAGAGCAGCGGTTACGACAATGTGTTCAGATTCAAACTTACCGAGGAAGGATTGATCTATATCGCCGAGGGCTCCAGCAAGTTCATGTATGTTGACGTTACAGACGGAGACAGGTTCTTGCTCCGCAACGGTATCGTTTGGGATGAGCCGAGTTATACTCCGGACTACAATTCAACCAGCACGCTCCATTCAGATGTATTCCTAGAGAAACTGAAAAAAGACGGATATCACCGTGGTGATGAAATAGACAAAAACTACAACACTGACAACATAACTGGTATCTTCAACATCACTCCTCAAGCAATACTGGAGGAAAATCCCAATCTTGAACTCTTCTACGTAAAAGACGGATATCACTGCTTTATGATGTATAAGGGAGAGATATACAGATATGATACATTTGACAGGCTGCGTATTATATGTTATAATAGAATAAGATACCTACTATGGAGCTTTTTATGGCACAGTCAAGAAGAACGGTTATCGCTGTTGATGATTACACATTCAATGTGTTTCATGAATGTGATAACTGCCTGCTGACTGTCCTTGCTGAGATCGGGCAGCTCGTTCACAAGAACAAGTGGACAGTCTGCGAGTGCAGATTCTGCCACAAGCTGTTCCTCGGAACGGAAGGCGAGGTATGCTGTCACGCTGCCGAGCGAATCGAGGCTCAGAAGCAGCAGAAAGAAAAAATCATCGAGGAAAGTATGATATTATATCAAAGCAACTGGATGAGATAATAAAGTATCATTTAATTTAGGTTTTCATGAATTTTAGAAGCCTATCTCCTGCTGAAAGAAGTGATTACAATTAAACTACTTTTTTGGAATCTCGCACGAAATAGCATTGAAAAATACATAGCAGATATCATAAATGAAAATGATATTGATATATGCGTTTTCGCAGAATACAATAGCATTAACTTTGAAATAGTATTATCAGGATTAAATAATAGTTATACCCTCTTCGATGGTATGGGTGGGTGCGATAAAATAACGCTAATTGCTCGTAGTGGTTATGATGTAGAAATCCGAAGAGAGCAAAACCGCTATACAATTTATTCTGTATATGATAATACAGAAAAATATATCATTACAGGGATTCATTTACAAGATAGATTAAACGCTGATGCAGAAACCCGAAAGAATACAATAAGAAAAATTGTTCAAGACATCAAGGAGCAAGAAAACAAACTGAAACATGATAATACAATTGTTATTGGTGATTTCAATGCCAGCCCGTTTGATGAAGAACTTGTTCAAAAGGATGCGTTTAATGCAGTTTTATTTAAAGACCTAATATTTAAGACTGAATTAGTAAAAGTTGACGGTGTACAATATCGGCGTTTTTATAATCCGATGCTGAATTGTATATCAGAAGACGATTCAACATATGGGTCGCATTATTACGATTCAGGAATCAAGTCTATTTATTGGTATTTTCTTGATCAAGTGATTATTAGGAAGTCACTGGTAGATAGATTATCCGATATTCGTATTATCAAAGTAATAAATAATCAAAAGCTAATCAAAGCCGTAAAACCTAACTCAGATATAAGCGATCATCTGCCGTTAATAGTTGAATTTGAAAGGAGAGTTATAAATGACTGATCTATGGGGGAATATCCAACTTGAAGAGGAAAAGTTTTCTGATAGTAAGGCAATTGAAATACTAAGAGAACAAGCTCGTCTTTTAGATAAGAAAACTAACGGAATGATTAAAGCAACTTTTTCAAAAGTTGAGTACAAGAAGTCAACCTCAGAGGTTATAGGACAAACATTATTATCATTTGCTGGTACAAAAGAAGAAATCGTCGAATCCGAACTAGAGGGAAAAGAGGATTTGAACAGAATATATACTTACACAAAATATAAATTTGAGATTTTTAATGACACATATAGATTCAGAGTATTCATATTAGAATATCGTCCAGTATTTCCTATTGAAATTGAAGTTGATGAGGGGATTAGAGACGAACTCAAGTTGTCAACAATAGAAAAAATCAACAGCGATGATGAATTAAAGGAGTTGGTTTCTTCTATTTTTTCAAGTAATAAAGTTCAAATGATTATAAAAAGAATGTATGCACACAAATAACGGCAGCATCTGAAGGCACAGCCGTAAACGATTAAATATAAACCATACACTCAAACACCGCTTCTCTTGCCATATAGACGAAGCAGTTCTCAAGACCAAGCATCTTCTCAGCATCACCGCTGAGGACAGCTTTCTGATAGCAACTGTCGATCTGCTTCCAAAGCTCCACCTGGCGTGAGATAGCTTCACTGACTTTCCGTTCCAGATCATCAAGGTATTGCACGATCCTGCCCTCGTTGACGAGCCTGCGAAGCCTGTCAGGACAATGACTGTCAGAGAAATGAAGATGATACCTGATGAAGTCGGTATGGTAGGTCTTGCTCTCCTCGGTCTGCGTATCGGTGTTGAAGTGTGTGACTGTCATTGAATTTGTGTCGATTTTCCATATCGGCACATTTTTCTTTTTCAGTGGGCTATATGCAACTTGTTCGCTTTTGTATCTGCTCATTATGAGATCCTCCGTAGTATTTATAATGTGTCGAATTTGGCTGCTGATTATCTGTTACTATTTGAACTATTCACAATTCTTATGTATAATTCACGGCGAGTTTTTCATGGAATAATTGATTTCCCGGATTTGCCCTTGTTACAGCTTGGGAAACAGTGCACGCCGCTTCTGCAGAACAGCCTTTTTTGATTCGACTTCGGGAATTGCATCTTTTTAGTCCATATAGAAACAGCATTTTCCGGTTCCCGTGAATAGCGTAAATGGTCAAAAAAGATGCAATAAAACGGTCAAAAACAATAAAAAAGCCTTGTGAAAGGCAAAAAACAGGCGCCAGGGTTTGGAATTGCATCTAAATGGTACATATGCCACATGATTTACGGTCTTAATAGATACGAAATCAAGAAAACCCGGGAATAGCCCGGGTTTTCGCCCTTTTTAGGGCAAAAAACACCACTTTTACGTCGATTTTTACGGTTTTTGCCTTTCTGCGTTTGCCTCTGAAAATCCATGAAATAAAAAGATGCAATTCGCCGTTTTGGGGCTTTCTACCGGAATTGGACTGGTGCAACGCCATTTTGAAGGCTTTTTTCCGCAGAGATAACCCTGCAGAAAGCCCAGCACGATTGTAAAATCTTTGTGTCTGAAACCACAACTCAATAATTATTTTTTCAGCCGACTGAATTAAAAACTCAGTCGGCTTTTTCTATTTCCAAAATTGAAAGGAGATCATATGCAAAAAGAAATCGAAACACCGAACTTCAGTAACACATAATACTTAGCACGTCAGATATGATCAAGGGGCTGTCACATTCGCCCACAAATCAAGGAGAAATAAGACAGCCCTTTCTTCTTTGTAACGGATCACTTTTGCACGCCGAAGAGATCCTCCCTGTAAGCAGAGAGGTATTCGATGCAGTATTCGTCTATTCCGAGAAGCGCTTCCGCTGCATAAACGCCGCCTAACAGTTCTCGGTTCAGGGGATCCATGATTGCGCTGTCCATGCCGTTCATCATCGCTCCGATCAGAAATGCGTGATTCAGCGTCTTTCGGCTTGGCAGACCGTGGGAAATGTTGGACAGACCGCTGATGATATGTGCATCAGGATACTCACTGCGTATTCTGCTGGATGCGCTGATGAAATTCAGGAAGCTGTCAGGCGTGGTGGCGACCGTAAACACAAGTGGATCGAAATACAGACGATCCATGGCGACGCCGTATTCCGCTGCCTTCTTCACAATCCGGTGAAAGCTCTCCATCCGCTTATCCACCGTATCCGGCATACCGGTTTCGTCGAGCAGAAGCGCGATTATCTTCCAGTCGTTTTGTCCTTTGGCCTCTCGGTTTACAGCCGAAAATATCCTGTCGGTTTTGTCCCCTTCGAGGGAGACCGAATTGATGATGCCCGGATTTTTGCAGAGGGGAATGCACGTCAGGATCGTGTCGAGATTCGGGCTGTCGAGGCTGAAGCGCACATCGGGGTGATCGTCCTGAATGAGTTCGATCATCCAGCAGAGAACATCCGCGTCTTCCTCCGGTACACCGGAACAGATATCAAGATAATCCGCACGGGTGTCGAGCTGGCGCGAAGCAAGATCTCGGATGAACGCCCCATCCCGGTTCCGGATCGCCTCTGCCACGGATTTGATGGCTCCGTTAAGTTTTTCTCCAATGATCAGCATAGCATGTCTCCTTGTTATCAACTTATTTTTGTATTTTTGAGTAGGCTTTGTATGTAATTATGCGCGGACGCGCTCATCCAGTTCATTTATGACCGAAGGAATGATCTCAAAGAGATCGCCCTTCACTGCGATATCCGCGAGCTTCATCATTGGCGTCGTGTCGTCAACGTCGATGGCGATAATCGTTTTGCAGGACTGCATCCCGATAAGATGCTGGATTTGTCCGGAGATCCCGCAGGCGATGTAGACGTCCGCCTGTACAGTCGCGCCGGTCTGCCCCACCTGATGCGGGTAGCCGATCCAGCCGTTGTCCACCGCCGCCCGGCTCGCTCCCACCGCGCCGCCGATCCGCTTCGCGAAATCCTTCAGCAGCTGAAACCCCGCTGGCCCTCCCATGGCGCGTCCGCCCGCAACGATGATTTGGGCTTCGCTGAGGTTGACGGAGGACTCCTTCCGCTCGACGACGCGAAGGATTTCCTTGATTCCCGCGGCGTCTTCGGGCACAGTCTCCTCCCGGATTATCTCCCCGGTCCGGTTAAGGTCCGGTATAGGCGCCCGCATGACCTTCGGACGGACCGTCGCCATCTGCGGACGGTATTCCACGCTTCGGATGGTTGCCATGATGTTGCCGCCGAATGCGGGACGGGTCTGGAGCAGCTCTCCCGTTTCGGGATCAATGGCGAGGGCGGTACAGTCCGCGGTCAACCCCGCCTCGATTTTCCCGGCCAGCCGGGGGATCAGCGCACGTCCCCGGTTCGTGGCGGCTCCGAGCATGATTTCAGGACGGTATTTCGCCGTAAGACGCTCGAGAATATGGCATTCGAGCTCGTCGTTGAATGCGCCGAGGCGTGGGTCTTCCACAAGGATCACGCGGTCCGCGCCGTATGAGATTAGCGATTCTGCCGCGCCTCCGAGTCCGCTCCCAAGGACGACCGTCCAGACCTCACATGCCCGCTTTGCGGCGAGCTCCCGTGCGATCCCTAAAAGCTCGAACGAAACTGGCAGGACCGCTCCCCCGAGAATCTCGGATATGGTCCAGATGTTCCGGTACTCTTTCTTTTCATATTCGTTTACTTTCATGCTCAGCCCTCCTTATAAGAGTCCGCGCGCCAGCATCTCGCCGACCAACAATTTCGCCGCATCCGCCGGAGCGCCAGAAATTGTCAAGGTATCTGTGCTCCGAATTGCGGGAGGCTCTGTACGTACCACCCGGGTCGGGGATGCTGCGAGACCGATTTTGTCGGGATCGGCGCCGATGTCCTTATATGTCCAGAGAGGGATTTCAATCCGTCTGGATTCTCTTGCCCTGCGAAGGGTCGGGATGCGAGGAACGTTAATGTCCTTAACTACAGTGATCAGTGCAGGCGTTTGCAGCCTGACGACGTCGTATCCTCTTTCGTTCATCCGGCGGACGGTGAGCGTTCCGTTTCCGATTTCGTCAACCTGCATGACGTTTGTCGCCTGCATAATATTCAACTTTGCTGCGATTCCGGGGCCGACCTGAGCGGTATCCCCGTCGATCGCCTGCTTTCCGCACAGGATCAGATCTACCCCGCCGACTGTCTCAATGGCTTTTGCCAGCGCGTAGCTTGTCGCCCATGTATCCGAGCCGGCAAACTCCCTGCCGCAGAGCAGAAACGCCCGGTCCGCTCCCATGGAAAGCGCCTCGGTAAGGACGTTCTTCGCGCTCTCGGGACCCATGGACAGTGCGATCACCTCGCCGCCGACCCATTCCCGGATACGTATAGCCTCTTCGAGTGCATACAGATCGAAGGGATTCAGAACCGCTTTCGTCCCCTCGCGGATGATTCGCTTAGTTTCGGGATCGATCTTCGCGTCGGTCGTCGCGGGAACCTGCTTGACACAGACTACTGTTTTCATTTGCTGTTCCTCCTCTCTTCCGCCATTTCCTCGATGGCGGAATACTGCGTTTTGAAGCCGAGGAGGGAGAGATAGAATCCGCACCCCGGATACAGTTTCAGAAGTGTTTCCAGCGTCCCGATCGGATCGAAGGCCGCGTCCTCCGGAATGGGATAGCCAACCACATCAGAAAGCAGGAAGAGCTTCTTCGACATCCACGCCTCTACGATCACAGGCAGATCGGGATATTCCTTGAGCAGACGGTCCACCGCCGCGTTTCGTTCGATGATCGGCTGCGTGATGACGAATGACGCCCCAGCATCAAGTTTTCGTTTCAGCTTTTCAAATTCATGCTCCTCCGGTTCGTACGGGTTGAAGGCGACGCCGACTGCGAATGACGGATAATGCTTCCGGATATACCGCGTCAGATCCACGGAGGTGACGGATGCAGTGCCGTCCGCTTCCGCTTCGGAAGGCTTCAGCTTCGGCAGCCGGGGAGAGCCGTCCCCGCTGATCGCAAGGATCGAATTGATTCCCAGCTTTTCGCATGATTCGAGGATGTCGTCGAGATTTTGTTTCGTGTGGAAGGTGTTGAGATGGATCAGAATCTGATCCGGACGCGCGCGGAGTCCGAGCTCCTCGATGCACTCGTGCCCCTGAAATGCAAGAAGACCCATCGCGTTATCGGTGATCGAGGCTGTGAATCCGCTCTCCATCACTCGCTCGAATTTAGACGCGAAAAGATCAAGATCTTCTTCGAGCTTCTGGGAATCCTGCTTCGGCGGGATGATTTCAATGTGGAACCCGGACGGGTCGCTTCTTGTGAAGATCATACGGAACCTGTGCCGTGCGGCTGCGGCGGGAAACGATTGTCAGGATGAGACGGATGCCGCGGGATTTTCCGTTTCATTTGACGTGCCTCGGACAAATATCTGCCGTAAGAGGTTTCTTTTCGGGAATGGGGTACTTCAGGTCTGCCGTCAGAAATGACTTCCGTTCAGTCATCGTCTTCCGGCACCCGCGCGTTCGCCTTGTCTGCGCCGACATCCGTTTTGCAGGGATCGTATAAGTGCCGTTCTGAGAGATGAAATCCCAAGCGGCGGCGAGCATGGCAACGGTATAGCGGAGGGCGGCGAAACTACCGGCAGGCATGAGGAGTACTGATATTCGGGCAGAATAAAATGATATGCCTACTCACCTAGTTGGCTACTGGGCGTATTATACAGGAAATCCGCATCTTTGTCAAGTATTCGCGATCCAGACACACAAATTTAACATATTATACCTGCTTGAGCTGTTTGAACTGCTCGAGCCGAAACACCAAAGACTCTTGCTGCATATCGCAAAAGAGCTCGCCCAATAGAACAGGAAAGAAAAACCGGGGCCGATTAACACACCTCGCGTTTTTTGCTCTTGTTTCAGAGTTCGCTTTTATTTTGGGGTGTCAAACTGCGGAAAAACGGCTGTTTTCGGCGAAAATTGGGTGCCAAACCGCCTTTCGCAAACCGAAAAAGGAAGCTGTAATATTGATACATCTCTTTCATGGAAGGTTTTGGCAATGAGCGATTACAGCATAGTTTACTATAAGGATATAGAAAGCCGAAAGATAGAATGGCTCTGGTATACGTATATCCCGTACGGAAAGATTACCCTTTTTCAAAACTGTTTATTGAATAACCACACGCACTTTTTACACAGCAAAGGCAAGACCGACGGGAAACCGCTGGTCTTGTTTTTCGTTGCGGTGAGGACAATTGCATTTTTGTCACAAAAAAGTCGCAATTTTTCGCAAAAAAGACGCGGAACGTTGCCCATGGCGGTTGACAAAACCGAAATGACGTGCTATAATTCAATAATGAGTTAGCATCGGCTAACCCATGTGTGACCTATATGAGCTCTAACAGGAGACTTTGAGATAATGAAAGAGTATAAACCCGAATCTCTCGTCGCTGTCAGCCGTTATCAAAACTATTTTCCGACCCTGACGGCTGACGTTCAGAAGGACGTTTACGCCCGCATGGAGGAGCTGATCGAAGAGGAAAAGGGGTACTGCGACAAGGGGAACTATAAACATATGGCGCAGATCCTGACCTCGATCGCGCTTTACGAAGTCCTGCAAAAGCACGGGAAGAGCGAGGAGGAAGCGTATCGTACCGTTTCGGAGGAGATGTGGAAGTTTCTCGATCCGTCGGGGATGCAAAAGCTTGCGAAAAAGTCGTTCTTCCTTCCGCTGATGAAAAAGATCGTGCCTTTCGGCTTCAAAAAAGGCTCCGGTTTCGGCTGGCGCTATACCTGGCACAAGGACGGCCCGAATGACGAATTCCGATTTGAATGCAACGAGTGCATTTATCAAAAGATCCTGGGCAGGCGTGATCTTCTGAAACTCGGCGCGATGTGCTGTCAGGCGGACGTCATCAACTACGGTGATCTGCCGTATACCGATTTTATCCGCACGAAGACCCTCTGCCGTGGCGGCGACGTGTGCGACTTTCGTTTCGTGCGCCACGCGACCAACGCGGGCGACGGCTGGGAAAGAACGAAAAGCGTGTAAGGAGAAAGAATATACTATACCGCGGAGCAGCTTGAAAACGCGCTGAAAGCGGCGGGGTTTGCGGAGGTCAGCGCCGATCATCATCCGAAAAATCCGTGGATCACGGTGATCGCAAAGAAATAACATGTATTACGGGGCATAAAAGCCCTTGATTTTAAGATTATGAGTTAGCATATGCTAACAAGGAGAAGCTATGTTTATAGAAGTAAATGGGGCAAAAAAACAATACGGGACGGGAGAGGCGGCAGTATATGCGCTCGATTCCGTTGATCTGTCGCTTGAAAAAGGAAAGATTTGCGTGATCCTCGGGCCGTCGGGCTCGGGCAAGAGCACGCTTCTCAATATGATCGGAGGGCTTGATTCCCTCGACTCGGGGAAAATCGTTATCGATGGGCAGAATATCACAAAGCTTTCAAAAAAGGCGCTGACTTCTTACCGCAAGCAGTGCGTGGGATTTATCTTTCAGTTCTACAACCTTATTCCCGACCTGACCGTTGAGGAAAACGTGCAGGTGGTGGCGGAGATCGCGGAAAAACCGCTCGATATGGACGAGATCCTTTCGGCGCTCGACATCGAAAAATACCGTTACCGTTTCCCGCGGGAGCTGTCGGGCGGTCAGCAGCAGCGCGTCGCCATAGCCCGCGCGATGGTGAAAAATCCGAAGCTGCTCCTCTGCGACGAGCTGACGGGCGCGCTCGATACGAAGTCCTCCCGCTCGGTACTGAGATTCATAGAGAAGATCAACCGAGAATACGGTACTACGACGCTGATCATCACCCACAACGAGGCGATAGCGGAGATGTCGGACGTAGTGGTACGCATCAAGGACGGCAGAATCGATTCCGTAACGGAAAACGCGTCGAAGAAGACGGCGGACGAAATAGAGCTGTGAGGCGATAATATGAAACTGAACAAGCGCTATACGCGCAGTATCAAAGATAATCTTCCTTTTTACGTCTCGGCGTCAGTCCTCACGATGGTGACGCTTCTGATGTTCTATCTGTTCTATATCGCCGGTACGGGTATCAACCGCTACGGCGACGAGTTTTTCGAAAAGTATAAGCGCGAGGACGCGACATTTACGACGTATAAGGAGATCCCGGACGAAGAGATCGGGGCTCTTGAAGAAAAATACTCCGTGACGCTTGAAAAAGAGCGTTTCGCCGGTGTCGACGAGGGAGAATACCGCGTGCGGGTGTTTTGTCCGAACGAAAAGATCGACCTTTACGAGATACAGGACGGTCGTGACATTGAGTCTGACGATGAAATCCTCATCTCCGCCGGTTACGCGGTCGAAAACGGCGTGGATCCGGGCGAAGTAATAAGGATCAGGGACAACGATTACACCGTCGCGGGCACGTTCCTTCGCCCCGACTACCTCTATATGGTCGAGAACGTGTCGGACGACTATAAAAACGTCACGACGTTTTTCCTCTGCTATATGACCCCCGCCGAGTTTGAAGCGCAGTTCGGTGGCGGCAGTATAAACAATAAGGTAATATACACCGAAAAGACCGACGAGGCGGCGTTCCGAAAAGCAATAAACGAGGACTATTTCATGTCCTCCTACCTTTCCGCCGACGGCAATATGCGCGTCACCTTTGTGCACGAGCAGGCGGATATGTTCATCATGTCCTCGTGGTTCATCCTCGTCATATTCCCGTTTCTCACCGTCGCGCTCGTCTGCATCCTGCTCGGGCGGAGGATCCGCGCGGAGCAAAAGCTCATCGGCACGCTCTCCGCTATGGGATATGAAAGATCTAAGCTGATGCGGCATTACAGCCTTTACGCGGTCATCCCCGGTATTGTAGGCGGACTGCTTACCTCCGTCGCCGCGCTGATACTCGCAAAACCCTTCGGCTCGCTCGGACTTGCCGATTACGAGCCGATGAAGCCGGAATTCACGCTGCCTGTATGGGTCGCGATCGCGGGAGTGGTGATACCGACGGCAATATATTACGCTGCCGCTATGCTGCGCGTGAGAAAACTCCTGAAAGCCGACACAGTGGCACTGCTTTCCAGCAAAGTTGGCGCGGACGCGAAGAGCCGCAAAATACTCTCGCACAGAAAAACGACCGTAAAACGCAAATTCGCCGTCCGTCAGCTCGTCGGAAGTCCCGGGCGCAGCTTCGTTATTTTCCTCGGCATCTTCCTCGGCGCGATGATCGTCGCCTTCGCGTTTTCGTTCATCGACTCGGTGCAGGCGGTGGGCAAAGAGGCGCACGGTGAGTTCGGAAGCTTCAAATACGAATATATCCTGAACTCCCTCGAAAACGGCAAGCCCGAAGACGGCGAGGCGATGCTCGCCCTGCAATACGAAAACAAGGAATCGAGCCGATTTTCCTTGCTCGGGCTCGACTCCGATGCGACGCTCTGGAACCTGACTACCGTAGACGGCGAAAAAGCAGACCTTGAAAACGGATTTTATATCAGCACGCTCTGCGAGGCGACATTCGGTGTACACAAGGGTGACACGTTCACATTCCGCTCTATCGCAACGCTTGAAGAGGAGACCGTGAAAATAGACGGCGTTATAAAGAACGGATATCAGAGTTATCTTCTTACCTCACGCGAAAAGGCGGCAAAGATTGCCGGGATAGACGAGAAGAGCTACAACGCCGTCCTTGCCGACAAAACGCTTTCCTACAAAAGCGACGAGGTGACAGAGATCATATCCGATAAAACCTACGAAACGCAGATGGAGAATATGATGACCGCGATGGGCGGGCTTATCTACGCTTTTATGATAATCGGTATGATCGTCTGCGTCGCCGCGCTTTACGCGACGATCAACACGATGATAACCGAGAACGGACACAATATTTCGATGCTGAAGGTCCTCGGATTTGAGGACAGACGCATCGACAGTATGATCCTCTCGTCAAATCACCTTCTTCTAATTCCCGGTATCGTTCTCGGCACCTCCGCCGCATACGGCGTGATGGCGTGGTACTGCAAAGAGTTCGTCGAGGTCGAGCATATCATCATCCCGGCGACGCTTTATCCGAAGAGCATACTCTTTACCGCGCTCATCACTTTGGCAAGCTACGTCATTTCGCTGCTTCTCCTGCGCCGTAAGATCGGAAAGGCCGATATGATCGAGGCGCTGAAGGACGGAAGGGAGTGAGAGAATGAGAAACACCGCTCATCTTCCGCTTTTCGGCGTCGGTCCCCTGTACGGCGCTATCGTCGTTGCACTGACCGTCGCGGGGTGCGTTGCCGGAAGTCTTATCGCGTTCGGCAATGTGCCACCGCTGTTGATCTTAGGGGTCGTTTGTTTTGTTGATCACACGCTGTCATTCGTTTGGCTTTTCAGCCGGATACCCTCATAGGCGTTACCCCCTTTTTTGATTTTGGGCATAATGCAAGACCGGCGGTTTCCCGTCGGTCTTGCATTTGCTATGTAAAAAGTGCGTGCAGTTACCAAATAAAGAAGTTTTTGATTATTCCGTCATTTTCTGCCGACGAGCAAGGCGGAGCCGGACAGCGCCATCCACTTTGCTTCAAACGGAGTCATGAATATACCGGACGTCGTGTCGATCAAATCAACTTTTTCATAACCCATATCCTTCAGCTTTTTGACAAACGTCTGCATATCGCCGTATTTCGATTTGGAGAATATATCGTGCAGTGCGAACGTGCCGCCTTTTTTAAGTGTGCGCAGAGTTTCAAGCAGGATCGCCTGACGGTCTTCTGACGGGATATTGTGGTAAACGTAGTTGCTAGTCACCGCATCGAACGTTCCATCCGCAAAGTCGAGCTTTGTCGCATCGCCCTGCCGGAAGGATACGTTATTCACGTTTTCCGCTTTCGCGTTTCTTTCACACAGCGGCTTGTTGAACGAGGCGTATTCCTTGCCCCAGCGGTCGATGCCGACAAAGGAGGCGTTCGGATTGCGCTTTGCACAGGCGATGGTCAGCGCGCCGCTGCCGCAGCCTACGTCAAGGCATTTGCCTCCGTCGGGAAGTCTCACGTATTCCGCGATACCTTCAATGATTTGCTTTGACATTTTGCGCTTACCGTTATAATCGAACGCGCGGTACATCAGCGCCATCCATATAGTCACGCAGACGCAGACGATCGTTGCTATGAGAAAAACGACGAACAGGACCGTCTTTGCCACGCCTGAAAAAAGCCCGGTACAGCCGAGAATTATAAAGAGCACAAGGCATACGAGAGTTCCGGCAAGCGTGCCGCGCACCATTCCTTTGGGCATCCAGTTTTTATAGTCGCTCCGCTCCTGAATGACGTCGCCGCCGCTCCTTATTGAGTCAGATTTCATGATATAATTCCGCTGTCACTGAGCAAGCGTTTTTCCAAGCTCTTTGCATGCCGCGACCGCTTCTTCGTCAGGCGCATCGCAGCAGATGACGGAATCGCACGCCAAAACGGCGCCGTCATTCCGACATGTTTCCGCCCAATTCCGCATCCATTCTCCGTCGCCCCATCCGTAGGAGCCGAAGAGCGCGATCTTTTTACCTGAAAGATTCTCTTCGCATGATTTGAACATTGGCTCAAACTCGCTGTCTTCCAACTGCTCCGACCCCATGGACGGACACCCAAAAGCAAAAGCGTCATAATCATCCATCAACTCTGCACTGAACTCAGACGCGGTATAAAGATTGCCCTCTGCTCCTGTTTCGTTGATTCCTTCCAAAACGGCGTTTGCCATGGCTTCGGTATTCCCGGTGCCGCTCCAATACACGATTGCAATTTTACTCATGATCTTTTCCTTTCTTGTTTCGATTTATTTCAAACGGTCACTGTAAGCCTTTTGATCGACTTTCCGTTTATCCACTGATCCCGATAGATCCGTGTGCATTTTTTGTAGCGCAAAAAAGTTTTTTCCGCCTTTTCGCGGTCGCCGTACACCTTCCAGCATCCGACGCATTTGCATCCGCACGCGCGGTTTTCGATAAATCCGCTGACATCTTCCGGCGGATATCCGAGAAAGAGTCCTATCTCGTGCGGAAACTCTGAGTCCTCCGAAAGCCTCTCGATCAGCTGAGCGATGCGGCGCTCGCAGCTCGAAAGATCGTATCCCAGTTCGGAAAGCATTCGGCAGGCGTCCTTGTTTTTCATATCCTTCGAAAGCATTGAAGGACGGTAAAAATAGATGAGCGCAACGCCGTCCTTGTACCGGAGCGGCAGGATACGGATCCCTTTGGAGCGCAGTTTCCTGTTCCATTTACATATCGCTTCGCGCATCTCCTCGCGGCTTTCATACGCGCTGCTGAACATATTTCCCGTTTTCAGCCCCGCGAGGGTCGGCGAACAGTGCCTGATTATAGATTCTTCCGACATTCGTTTGTTCCTTTCCCTACACGCTCCACTCCGCGCTCTTTGCCTGCAGATCCGCCATACGGCGGAAAATGCCGTTTTCATTTGCGTACAGGTCTTTAGGTGTTCCATCCTCCGCGACCTTCCCGTCTTTGAGGACGACGATCTTATCCGCCGCCTCGACGGTGCGCATACGGTGGGCGATAACCAGCACAGTCTTGCCGGCAAGCAGCCGCGACAGCGCGCCCTGTACCTTTGTTTCGTTCTCCACGTCCAGCGAAGCCGTCGCCTCGTCGAGAAGCACGATAGGCGCGTCTTTCAGAAGCGCACGGGCGATCGAGATCCGCTGGCGCTCCCCGCCCGAAAGCTTTGCGCCGTTTTCGCCGATGGGCGTTTTGTATCCCTCCGGCATTTTCATCACGAACTCGTCGCAGTTTGCCGCCTTCGCCGCCGTCAGGACTTCTTCGTCCGTCGCACCGTGTTTGCCGAGGCGGATGTTTTCCATGACGGTGTCGTCAAACAGCACAACGTCCTGAAATACCATCGAGTAATCCGTGAGAAGCACCTCCGGATCGACGGTGGAGATATCCACGCCTCCGACCCTGATACTTCCGCCGGTAACGTCCCACAGGCGCGCCGCAAGGCGGGCGCAGGTGCTTTTGCCTGAGCCCGAGGGACCGACCAGCGCCGTGATCTCGCCCTCTTTCGCGGTGAAGCTGACGCCGGAAAGCACCTCGTGATCGTCGTAGGAAAAGCTGACGTTATCGAACACGATATCGTGTCCCTCGGGATTGAATTCGTTCGCGCCTTCCGCGCTCGGCGTATCGTATATTTCATTGATACGCGAAGCGGATACCTGCGACATGAACATCTCGGCGATGAGCGCGAGGCTCTGATCGAACGGCGCGTAAACGCGGGTGATGATCATAAGGAACATGAACATCAGCATAAAGTCGATCTTGCCGGAAAGCACGAGCGAAGCGCCGGTAAGGATCGTCGTCGCCACGCCGAGCCGCATGATGACTGACGCGCCGTTGACGAACAGTCCGGTGACAAGTTCTCCCTTTACGTTTGTCTTTTCCCGCTTGTCGATCTTTTTGAAAAGACCTTCGAGATATTGCTCTTCGCGGTTGGTCGCGCGGATCTCGCGGACGTTTTCAAGGGATTCCTGGATCCCGTCGGAAACGGCGACGGAGTCGGCTTTCAGTTTTTCTGAATTGCGCTTTGAGATCCTGCGGCTGCCGAACAGCAGCGCGAATGCCACCGGCACGCCCCACAGGCAGGAAAGCGCCATACGCCAATCGTAGATGAACAGCACAACGGCGATGATCGCCGTAGAGATATACGCGCCGTAAAGATACCCGAGGCAGTGGGACCAAACATGTTCCAGGCGGTTGACGTCGTCCATCACCGTTGTCGTCAGGTCCGCGATATCACGCTTTCCGAACCACCCCAGAGGCAGACGGCGCAGCCGTTCCGCAAGGGTGAGGCGCGTGTCGCGCACTTCGTTATACACAAGTCCGTAGGTGGTGCGATACTGCTCGAGGTGCGTGACGAAAGACAGTACGACGAACGCAAGGAGCAGACCTACAAAAAGCCAGGCGTTGGGGAGCGCCGCGCCGTCGGTCAGCGTGTCCATATAGTTTTGCATCATTAAATACAGGATCCCCATACCCGCCATCATAATGAGATTGACGATGACCGTCCATACGGCGCCCTTTTTCGTATTGAGGACGCCCTTATCAGTCAGGGCGTATTTCTTTTTCAGGTTTTCTCCGAACATTCAGGCTCCCTCCTTTCCGGACGCGATCTTCCACATGACCGCCTGATTGTATTCTTTCCACATCCGTTCGTACAGTCCGCCTCCGACTGAGAGCGCCGCGTGCGTGCCTTCCTCGGCGACCTTGCCGTTATCGAGAACGATGATCTTGTCCGCGCCGACTACGGTGGAGAGACGGTGCGCGATCATGATGACGGTGCGGCCTTTTGTGAGCGTTTTCAGCGCCTTTTGAATCAGCGCTTCATTTTCGGGGTCGGCGAACGCCGTCGCCTCGTCCAGCACGATGATCGGTGCGTCCTTCAAAATCGCACGAGCCAGCGCCACGCGCTGCTGTTCACCGCCCGAAAGATACGTTCCCTCCGAGCCGATCACGGTGTCGATCCCTTTAGGCAATTTTTCTATAATATCGTCGCACTGCGCCGCGTGAAGCGCCGCCTCGGCTTCTTCGCGGGTCGCGTCCGGGCGTCCGGCGCGGACGTTTTCGAGGATCGACGTTTTGAAAAGGCGGGTATTCTGAAAAACGAACGCCACCTTGTCCATCAGCACGTGCGGGTCGATATTTTTAACGTTCACGCAACCGACAAGCACTTCGCCGGACGATGTGTCCCAGAAACGCGGGATCAGACTTGCCGCTGTGGTCTTGCCGCCGCCCGACGGACCGACCAGCGCCACCGTTTGCCCAGGCTCGACCTGGAAGGAAACGTGATCGAGCGCGGGATGGTCCGCACCATCGTAGGTAAAGGTGACGTCTTTGAATTCCACGCCGTTGTCCTTCGGTTGCTGAGGTGAAGATGTGATTTCAAGCGTCGGCGCATCCATTACGGTATTTATGCGCCCGAGCGCGGTCTTTGCCAGCATCGTACCCGATGCGGCGAACATAATGCGGGCAAGCGCCGTGGAGATGATCGCCGAGAAGACGGCGTAGAACGCGAAGTTAGTGACAAATCCGGCAAAGTCGCCGCCCGAAAGCGCGGAAGGCGCGATCAAAAGCGCCGCCGGGACAAGGAAGATGAACGCGCCCTCGGTGAAGGTGAGGTTGACCGACTGAGGAACGCGGCAGACGCCGTCTGTGTATTTCTGCGCCTTTGTGCTGTAATCGTCGATCGCCGCTTTGAACGCTTTGAACGAATAGACTGTCTGCTGAAAGACTTTCACCACCGGGATACCGCGTACGTATTCGGTGCCGGCTTTGCTCATCACGTCCTGCGCCGCCTGGTATTCCGCCATCAACTTGGCGTTTTTGCCACCCATCATCGTGAACATCGCTCCGACCGAGATCACGGCGGCAAGCAGGCAGGCAAGCCCCATACGCCAGTCGAAAACGAACATCAGAACCAGCATCCCGAGGAACATCGCCACGGTGCCGACGATGTCGGCAAGGTTGTGGGCAAGCAGCGTTTCTGTCTCGGAAGCGCCTCCGTCAAGACGGTTGCGCAGCAGCCCAGACGCGTTGCTGTCGAAAAAGCCGAGCGGCGTTTTCATCAGGTGAGCCACACCCTGCTTACGGATATTCGTCGCCGTGCGGAACGCCGCCAGATGCGTGCACATCAGCGCGCAGAAATAGACGATGATACCTCCGAAGGCAAAGGCGAACGCCATCCAGCCGTATTTTGAGATTTCCGTCGCCGCGCTCCAATCCGGTGCCACGGCGATCAGATCCCGTGCCGCGAGCCAGATGCAGATATACGGCGCCATACCCAGCACCATTGCGACGGCGGACAGGGTCAGCCCCAAAAAGGTCAGTCCCTTGTACTTCCCGGCGTAGCCGAGAAGAGCCGCAACGTCGCTTTGCTTTTTTTGCTTCATTTTTTGTCTCCTTTCTTCGCAAACCACGGGATGGCGCGGTTTACGCGTTTGCAGTAGCTTCTGTATTCTGTCCCGAATCGTTCAGTCAGCCATTTTTCCTCTGTATTCTTCATCATCACGGTCATGAGCGCCCAGAAGACGAAGAACAGCGGCAGAAAAAGCAGATTCCCCGCGATACACAATGCTCCGGTACAGGCGAACATGATCGCCGAGTAGATCGGATTGCGCACGTGCGCGTACACGCCGCCCGTTACAAGGCGGTTTTCTTTGATCCCGTCGTCGAGCTTCGCCACGATAACGGCGCGAATCCATAGAGACACGCCGTAAACGATCAGAAAGATTCCGAAAACCAATAGCGGTATTTTCGCCTGCAGCACTCTACCGAAAGGAACAAGACTTCCGGCAACGCACCCCGCGGCGGTAATCGCGGCGACGATACCGCCGTACAGGGGACCGACGCCGAAAAGCGGAAGATGGTCGCTGTTTTTCATCTTCACTCCCTCCCGTCCTTCAGCGCCTCGATCATATCGGTCTTTCCGATCTTGCGGCGCAAAAGCAGCAGCGAAATCACGTAGCTTGCCAAAGTGATGAGCGCCGTGTAAACGATACTCTGCGGATAGAGCGTCGCCGGGATCATGATATGCTCGACCTCCACGAACTCTTTGCAGTACCACGCCATCACGCCGTAGGCGGCGGCGATCCCGAGGACGATTCCCGGGATGAGCAGAAGGTGATTTGACGAGAGGATCATACTGTCGATGCGCCTGTCCTCAAAGCCGAGGACTTTCAGCATCGAAATATTGTGCGCGTTCTCCGTTATCATCGTGTTGATCGTCGCGTACAGCGCGGCGATGCAGACGATCATGCCGATGATCATAAAGGCGTAGATCAGCCCGCCCATCGCCGTCATCATATTTTCCATCTGCGTTTCGTAGGTTTTGTCTGAGATGATCTCGGTCACCTCGTCGCTTTTGTAATCAAGCGATTTGTCGGCAAGGACGGCATTGTAGCTCTTTTCGTCTATTCCGGCGATCTTCGCCGCCTTCTCACGCGAGGTGAGAAGATAACTCTGATAGCCGTTCTTTATCACGCCGTCGATCTTCACGGTCTCCTCTTCAAGCGTTGCGATAGAGCGGAAGGTAAATTCGTCGCCCTTGTGCACGCCGAACGTCGCCTCGCAGAGCGTGCTGATATAAAATCCGTTTTCAAGGTCTGCTTTTTCGCCGTCTACGGTAGTCAG
>JAEEGG010011305.1_pt1 | contig 19511 bp, 16 predicted proteins | sample 9134161 | NCBI WGS metagenome assembly JAEEGG01 (sample SAMN16246543, study PRJNA631951) | gut metagenome | biome: gut microbiome; feature: rumen; material: CR-attached | host: Bos | place: Iran: Karaj | collected 2018-10 | reverse complement strand
TCATCGAACGCGGCTCAGGGGAAACGATGGCCTGCGGAACGGGAGCTTGTGCAGCGGCAGTAGCCGCTATCTATCACGGTCTGACCGAACGAACGGTGACCGTACATCTGCCCGGTGGCGACTTGATGATACAGTGGAACTCCGATCTGTCATCGGTCTTCATGACCGGCACGGCAACCGAGGTGTTCAGAGGCGAATTTAAAATAGTGTGATATGCAACTCAATACGCATCTTCAGCAGATGAAGGACGGGTATCTCTTTACGGAGATCATCAATCGCACCAAGGCGTATCAGACCGAGCATCCGGACGCGAAGGTCTTGCGTCTCGGAGTAGGGGATATCACTCGTCCGTTGCCGCAACCTATCGTGGAAGCGATGCATCGTGCGGTGGAAGAGATGGGAAACCCGGATACCTTCCGTGGCTATGGTCTGGAGAACGGATATGCATGGCTTCGGCAGGCTATCATTGATAATGACTATACGCCGCGAGGCATCCGTCTGGACCTTGACGAGGTGTTTATCTCCGATGGTGCCGGAAGCGATTTGGGTAACCTCAGCGAACTCTTCGATACGAAGAACACGGTGGCGATCTTAGATCCGGCCTATCCGGCGTATGAGGACACGAGTATGATGGCAGGACGGCCTATTGAGTACTTGCCCTGTACGGCGGAGAATAACTTCGTACCCGAACTGCCGAAGACGCATGTGGACATCATCTATCTCTGTTATCCCAATAATCCGATAGGCACTGTCTTGACGCGTGAACAGATGACGCAATGGGTGCGCTATGCACAGCAGCACAAGAGTGTCATCATCTTCGATTCCGCGTACGAGGCGTTCATCCAGTCGCCCGATATCCCGCATTCGATCTATGAGATAGAGGGTGCGCAGGAGGTAGCTATAGAGGTGCGCAGTTTCAGTAAGACAGCCGGTTTTACCGGTGTGCGCTGCGGCTATACCATCGTACCGAAAGCAACCGGCCTGCAAGCCATGTGGCTCCGGCGGCAGTGCACCAAATACAACGGAACGTCCTATATCTCGCAGCGAGGCGCGTTAGCAACCTATACTCCGGAAGGTAAGGCCACTATTCAAACCAACATCGCCTATTACCAACAGACGGCACAAGTGCTCTTGAAGGGCTTGCGCGAACTGAGATACGAGGTGTACGGAGGCGTGCATGCGCCGTATATATGGTGCCGTGTTCCGGAGGGTTACACATCCTGGTCGTTCTTCGACCACCTGCTCCATACTTGCCAAATCGTTTGTACCCCGGGTGCCGGATTCGGACCCACAGGCGAAGGATTTGTGCGTTTTTCGGCTTTCTCCAATAGAAAAGACGTCGAAGAGGCAATAAAAAGAATGAAAACACTTGCATAATTCAAAAAATTATAGTAATTTTGCAGGCTAAATTACAAATCACAAATTACAAATCACAAATAACGAAGTTTGTATGTGTGGAATCGTAGGATATATCGGAAAACGCAAAGCGTATCCGATTTTGATTAAAGGTCTGCATCGTCTCGAGTACCGCGGCTATGATAGTGCCGGTGTCGCGCTCATCAACGAGCAAGGGCAACTCAATGTCTATAAAGCCAAAGGCAAAGTATCCGAATTGGAGACGTTCTGCGAAAGCAAAGATATAGGCGGCATGATCGGTATCGCCCATACGCGTTGGGCAACCCACGGTGAGCCGAATACGGTCAACGCCCATCCGCATTATTCGGAGTCGGAGCGATTGGCTATCATTCACAACGGCATCATCGAGAACTACGCGGTCCTCAAAGCCGGACTCATGGAGCAGGGTTATACCTTCAAGTCGGATACGGACACCGAAGTGCTCGTGCAACTGGTTGAGTACACCCAAGTCGACCGCCATGTCGATCTCAAAACGGCCGTCCAACTGGCCCTTCAGCAGGTCATTGGCGCCTATGCCATTGCGATCCTCGATAAGACACATCCTGATACCCTCATTGCCGCCCGTAAGGGTTCGCCGCTCGTCGTCGGTATCGGCGAAGACGAGTATTTCCTGGCTTCCGACGCTACGCCTATCGTGGAATATACCGATCAAGTGATCTACGTGGAGGACGAAGAGATCGTGGCATTGCGTTTAGGCGAGAAAGTGGATATCACAACCATCAACAACGTCGCTAAAACGCCGGAGATCAAGCGCCTCGAGCTCTCCCTCTCGCAACTCGAGAAAGGCGGCTATCCGCATTTCATGCTCAAGGAGATCTTCGAGCAGCCGCGTACGCTCACGGACTCTATGCGTGGTCGTGTGAACGTGCGCCAGGATAATATCGCCCTTTCCGGTTTCATCGATAACAAAGATCGCTTCCTCAATGCGAAACGCATCATTATCACGGCCTGTGGTACCTCCTGGCATGCCGGTCTCATCGCCATGTATGCCATCGAAGAGTTCGCCCAGATACCGGTCGAAGTGGAGTACTCCTCCGAGTTCCGCTATCGCAAGCCGGTCATCAACAAAGACGATGTGGTGATTGCTATCTCGCAATCCGGTGAGACAGCGGACACACTCGCAGCCATCCAACTCGCCAAAGAGAAAGGCGCGTTTATCTTCTCGATCTGTAATGTTGTCGGCGCTTCTATTCCGCGCGTATCGGATAGCGGTTGTTATACGCATGTCGGACCCGAGATAGGTGTTGCTTCTACCAAGGCCTTCACGGCTCAAGTAACCGCCCTCACCATGCTCGCCCTCTGTATCGGTCGCGAGAAAGGAACGATCGACAAAGAGCAATTTGTCTCCATCGTCCGCGAATTAGGCCAGATACCGGCGAAGATTGAACGCGTGCTCGGCGAAGACAAACGGATCTCCGATTTCGCGAAGATCTTCTCCTATGCCCAGAACTTCATTTATCTCGGTCGCGGATATAATTTCCCGGTCGCACTCGAAGGGGCGCTCAAACTCAAGGAGATATCTTATATCCATGCCGAAGGCTATCCGGCTGCGGAGATGAAACACGGACCCATCGCACTTATTTCACAAGAGATGCCGGTTGTCGTGGTCGCACCCCGTTGTGGCACCTACGAGAAAGTGGTAAGTAATATCCAGGAGATCAAAGCCCGTAAGGGTAGGGTGATCGCGGTGGTTACCGAAGGAGATGAACTGGTTAGCAAGATAGCTGACTACTGCATCGAGGTACCGGCTACGGAAGAGTGCCTCACGCCGCTGCTCACCGTCATTCCTCTTCAGCTCTTGGCCTACCATATCGCCGTCGTCAAAGGCTGCGATGTCGATCAACCCCGTAATTTAGCTAAATCAGTAACAGTAGAGTAATATGTTGAAAATCGCTATTTTAGGTTATGGCAACATAGGCAAAGCCGCCGAAGAAGCCATTAAGGCTGCTCCCGATATGGAGTTAGCTGGTATCTTCCATCATAATGACTGTCTCGACTGCATCGATGCAGATGCCGTGCTCATCTGCACGCCGACACGCGAAGTGCAGAAGTTCGCCACCGTGCTCGCTGCACGCGGAATCTGTACGGTCGACAGTTTCGATATCCATCGTCAGATATGGAACCTGCGCGAGAACTTAGACGCTGTGTGTACGGCCAACCAAACCGTCAGTATTATCTCTGCCGGTTGGGATCCGGGTTCGGACTCGATGGTCCGTGCGATTCTCATGGCGCTGGCTCCGAAAGGACTCACCTATACGAACTTCGGTCCCGGTCGTTCGATGGGCCACACGGTAGCGGCTAAGTCCAAACCGGGCGTGAAGAATGCCCTTTCGATGACCATCCCCTTGGGTACAGGTATCCATCGCCGTATGGTCTATGTCGAACTCGAAGAAGGAGCTGATTTCAAAGCAGTCGAAGCGGCTATTCTGGCCGACGACTATTTCGCGCACGATGAGACGCATGTCATTCCCGTCGAGAGCGTCGATGCGCTCAATAACGTTGCCCATGGCGTGAACCTCGTTCGCAACGGTGTCTCGGGAGAAACGCATAACCAGCGTTTTGAATTCAATATGACCATCAACAACCCCGCCCTCACCGGCCAAGTCATGGTCTCCTGTGCACGCGCGGCACTGCGTCTCAAAGAGCGTGGCGAGTATGGTGCTAAGACGATGATAGAGTTGGCTCCGATCGATCTGCTTCCGGGAACAAAAGAGAGCCTTGTGAAGGCTCTCGTATGATCAGTGTTGTCTAAACGCTCCCGTGCGGTAAGCTTGTAAGAGTTGTTCGAGATAGTGAATCTGCTCGAGCAACTCTTTTCCTTTGTCCGTATCCTTGATATGAATACGTTGACCGGAGAAATCTTGCAGTAGCGTCCGGTTCTGAATATCGTTTCCGGACAGGATCGCTTGCTCGCGACTCTCGAAGCTCTCATGCTCCACGAGCTGAATGCCGTGACTGTTATAAATGAGCGTATAACCGGCAATACCGGTCTTCTCCTGGTAGGGTTTTGAGAACCCGCCATCGATCACAAATCGCTTGCCGTTAGCGCGCATAGGAGTTTCGCCTTTTATGGTGCGAACGGGCACGTGACCATTCACGATGCGTCCCGTCGCAGCATCCAAACCGAACTCTTCCAAAATCTTATCACAGATCTTTTCGTCGTCAGAAAGGGTGAAATAAGCGCCTTTCGCTTCGTGCTGAATGTCCTTGTCGGCAATAAAATAACGCTCGAAAGTGGTCATCTTATCTTTGTGGTACAGCGGCGAGAACTCACCTTCCCAGAGGTAGAGCATGTAGTCCAGTGCGTTCTGTTTCTCTTGACCTACACCGTAGTAAGCCTGGCGGATCACTTCATCCGTACGATCCATGAGCGCCTTACCACTAACGCGCTTGCCGCATACTTCAGCTTCGGCGAATGAACCGTCGGCATTGAGAGGTATTGCGGCGTGGTAGAGTAGGAATCCGTTACGAACCAGATAGAGCGATCCATGCTCATAGAGCATGCGTAGATGACGCTGCATCTTCTCCGACTTACGGAACGAACGCCATAGTTGATCCATCAAGTCCTGCTCGTATTGATTCAATGCGTACGGATTCTTGGGGTCGATAGTCGGCAGGTTGGTGTCAAGTAAGTCGTAGGTCTTGCCCTCTAACGTGATGGTTCCCTTGGCATAGTCGATCTTATCGAGCAATGCCCGGTGATCCATCTTCCATTCCGGGTGACGCAGTACGGTCTGGCCTTCGAGTTTGAACTGGATGATGGACATCGCTTTATGCATCTTCGCCATGAGCTGGGCAGAACGCGTCAGACGCGGGTTGTTCTCGAAATCTTTGGTCTGCCAGATCGTACACGGGTCGTCACCGTAAACGGTCATGGCGAAGTTCGCCAGCGGCAAGAGGTTGATACCATAACCCTCTTCGAGGGTTTCTATATTGGCATAGCGGATCGATACACGCAGTACGGTCGCCAGTAAGGCTAAGTTACCCGCCATCGCACCCATCCATTCGATGTCGTGATTACCCCATTGGATGTCATAGTCACGTACGGTAGATAGCACGTCAAGAATCTTAGCAGCACCTGAACCACGGTCGAAGATATCGCCGACGATATGCAGCGTATCGATAGTCAGGCTATGGATGAGATAGGAGATAACGATGAGCAACTGGTCGGCACAACCGGTCTCGATGATGGCATCGATGATGGCATCGTAGTAGGTCTTACGGTCGCGCTGTTCGAGGTTCGATTCGTGCAGTAACTCGCCGATGATGTACGCGTAATCCGGAAGCAGGATCTTCTGTACTTTGGAGCGGCTGTATTTGATAGTCACGGCGCGCGCGATATCAACTACTTGATGCAGACGTTTCTTGTACCACGCTTTCATGTCCGGTTGCACGGTGCGCTCGTATTCAATGCGCTCGTCGGGGTAGTAAATCAACGCACAGAGGGCACGTTTCTCTTCCTCATCCATCGCATAGCCGTACACCTCATCGACCTTGCGACGTACCACACCGGACGCATTCTTAATCATGTGAATGAACGCGTTTGATGCACCGTGCAGGTCACTCACAAAATGCTCCGTTCCCTTCGGTAAGGACAGGATGGCACGCAGGTTAATTAACTCCGTAATAACGCTCTGCGCATTCGGAAATTTCTCACTCAGTAGTTGTAAATAGCGTTCGTCTGTCATACTAAACCGGCTTTGCGGCGCAAAGGTACGAAAAAAAAATGACATATGCAAGAAAAAGTGGAAAAAACAACGAAAAACGTTCGCGCGCTTGCGTATATGAAAAAAAAGTTGTAACTTTGCGCCCAAATTGTAAAAATGCAAACTATGAGTACATCAGGAAAAGTGATTACATGGACGTCGGTAATAGCCGTTTTGGCGTTGTCGTTGTTCATTTTCTTTAAGTTCTGTTTTGTGTACGCTGAGGGCGTGAATGAAGGTGACATCAACTATTTCCAGCGCGAAGGTTTTATATTCAAGACCTATGAGGGAAAGATGATTCAGACCGGATTAAAGAACACGAAAGTGCAAGGCTCTATTCAGTCGAATGAGTTTAAGTTCTCGGTAGTGGACAAGAATGTGGCGAAGCAGTTGGACGAAGGAACGAACACCGGCGTCAAGCTGCACTGGAAGCGCTATCTGGGTGCCTTACCTTGGCGCGGAAAAAGCCAGTTTATCGTGGACAGCGTCTATGTGGCTGCCCCGGTGAAACGTTAAATAGCAAGACCTATAAATCCTAATTCGTTATGATGACCGAAGAAAAATACAATTTTGTCAAAATGTTCGAGCGCTCGTTCCGGGAACACTGGGACTTGCCGGCTGTCACCGATTACGGGACAGATGTAACATTGACTTACGGCCAATTGGCTATCAACATTGAAAAACTGCATATCCTCTTCAAGGAGTGCGGTGTCAAGAAGGATGATAAGATTGCCGTAATGGGTAAGAACAACAGTAACTGGGTGGCTGTTTATCTGGCAGCGATCACTTACGGAGCCGTCATCGTGCCGATCCTGCAGGATTTCCGCGCGAACGATGCTATTCACATCATTAACCATTCCGGTTCCAAGTTACTCTTCATCAGCGATATCAATATTGAGGGCTTTGATCTGGATCAGATCCCTAAGGTGGTGGCAGCGGTCAGCCTCAATGACTGGCATCCGATCTCGTTGGCGCTCAATCCGAAGAAGATCAACTACGATGCCATCGCGCAGAAGTTCAAGGAGAAACACCCGGACGGCTATTGGGCAAAAGATGTCCATTTCGATGAGCGCGGCAATGACAAGGTGGGTTCGATCAACTATACCTCCGGAACAACCGGTTTTAGCAAGGGCGTCATCATGCCGCTCAACGGCTTGGCAGGTAACGTACGTTACGGTTTAGAGTCGGGCTTGGTATCTGCTGACTCACGCTTCGTGACTTTCCTCCCGCTGGCGCATGCCTACGGATGCGCGTTCGACTTCCTTTCCTGTCTCGCTGCGGGCGGACATGAATGGTTGATCGGTCGTACGCCTTCGCCGAAGATCCTGCTGAAGGCTTTTGCGGAGATCAAGCCGACGCTGATCCTCTCGGTGCCGCTCATTCTGGAGAAGATATACAAGAAGATGATCGTGCCGCAGATCCAGAAACCGCCTGTAAGTTGGGTGCTCAAAGTGCCTTTCCTCGACGAAATTGTTTGCAGTAAGATCCGCGAACAACTGGTGCAGGCTTTCGGTGGCGAGTTCAAACAGATCATCATTGGCGGTGCGCCGCTGAACCCCGAAGTGGAAGCGTTCCTCTATCGTATTAAGTTCCCGATGTCGGTGGGCTATGGTATGACCGAGTGTGCTCCGTTGATCACGTTCACGCCTTACGAGGAGGGTAGTCGTTTGTACTCTTGCGGTAAACCGCTGGCAGGCATCATGGAGGTCAAGATCCTGGATCCGAACAGCAATGGTATCGGTGAGGTGGTGACCCGTGGTGAGAACACAATGACCGGATACTATAAGAACCCGCAGGCTACCAAAGACAGCTTTACCAAAGACGGATGGCTCCGTACGGGTGACCTCGGTCTGATTGATGAAGACGGTTTCCTGCATATAAAAGGACGTTGCAAGACCATGCTTTTGGGGCCCAGCGGACAGAATATCTATCCGGAGGAGATCGAGGCGAAGATCAATAACATGCCGTTCGTGCTTGAGTCGTTGGTTCTCCAGCAGGAAGACACGCGTTTGGTAGCCTTGGTTTGTCCGGATTATACCGAAGTGGACGCCAGCGGCATGACGCGAGAGCAGTTGAATGAATATATGGAAGATGCCCGCAAACAGGTTAACTCCGAGTTGGCTTCGTACGAGCAGATATCCCATGTCAAACTCTATCCGCACGAGTTCGAGAAGACGCCGAAGAAATCGATCAAGCGTTTCCTCTATACATCTATGGTTTAAATCATAAATCATAAATTTGAAATCATAAATGAATTTGTGTATTGACCAGGGAAATAGCCGAACCAAAGTGGCGCTGATGACGGATGAGGGCAAGATCATGAAGCATCTCATCTATAAGTCCTTCTCCTCAGCGGATGTTGAGCGTCTCTTTGATCTGTATGACATCACGGATTCGATCATCTCGTCGGTGGTGGATATAGAGGCGGCTGTGGTCAATACGCTTCATCGTCGGTCGCAACATTTCGTGCTCTTCGATCATATGACGCCTGTGCCCATCGTGAATCGTTACGATACGCCGCAGACCTTGGGGCAAGACCGGTTGGCAGCGGCAGTAGGAGCGAAGAGTCTGTGTCCGAACGAGAACTTGCTGATTATCGATGCCGGCTCGGCCATCACGTATGACTTCGTGTCGGCGGAGGGTGAGTACATGGGAGGAAACATTGCGCCGGGCATCAAGATGCGCTTCACGATGCTGCAACGCATGACCAAAAAACTGCCGATGGTGGAGGCGGAGGAGAACGAACTGATTCCGCTTTTCGGAGCCAACACCCGCGATGCGATCGCGGCCGGCGTGATCCGGGGCGTGGCATATGAGGTGAAGGGATATATGCGTACACTCAAAGAGAAAATGCCGCATTATCAGACTTTTCTCACCGGAGGGCACGCACCGTACATCCTCAATAACGTGCGCTCCTCGCGCAACGAGAAACGGGAGATCCGTTTGGAGAAGCATCTGGTGCTGATAGGACTGAATAATATTCTGGTTTATAACAAATTGAAGATAGAAAATTGAAGATTGAGAAATTAATAGTATGTATCGCTGCGTTGCTGATGAGCGTTGGGGCTGGGGCGCAGAATATGACAAGTTCGCCGTACTCGCGCGAAGCGTATGGTGATCTGAATGAGAACGTACCGACCGGCTATCGTGCGATGGGTGGAGTAGGCTTTGGTATGCGTAACAACCGCGCTATCAACCCCTCTCAACCGGCTTCCTATACTTCCTGCGACACGCTTACCTTCATGATGGATGTGGCTGCCAGCGCGAACTGGAGTCGTTATGCGGACGCGGGAGGAAAGAAAAACAAGGCTAACGGTAACCTGGAGTACGTTACCTTGCAGTTCCCGTTGTACAAGCGCTGGATTGCGATGTCGGTGGGTTTGTTGCCCTATAGTTCGGTGGGATACAATATTGAAATGAGTGACTCAACCGCTAACGGCGAGTACCACTATGCAAAGACCTATGTCGGAGACGGAAATATCAGCCAGGTCTATGGCGGTTTGAGCTTTAATGTGCTGAACTGGTTTGCCGTAGGCGCGAACGTTTATTATATGTGGGGTGATCTCACCCATGCTCGTGCATTGACCTTCAAGGAGAGCGGGCTCAATACGACGATCCAGGATGTCATCCTGAGCGTGAGCAATGTGCGTTTCCGTTATGGTGCGCAGTTCTTCCATACCTGGGGCAATCACACCATGAACCTCGGTGCGATCTTTGAGAGCAAGATGAAACTGCACAGCGATTTTATTCTGATAGAGACCCAGACCTCTGACTCGATTCCTATCTACAAAGACGGTTGGCAACTACCGATGGTATGGGGTGTAGGTGCCAGTTATAACTGGGCCAATCGCTTGACGATAGGCTTTGATTTTGAGCGCCAATGCATGGCTGATGCGTTGTATAATGGCGCAGAAGGACGTTACAGCGGCTTACAGGACAAGAATCGTTTCGCGTTCGGCGTCGAGTACCGCCATAATCCCTTAGGACGTAAGTATGTGGAGCGTATGCTTTGGCGTGCCGGCATAAACGTGCAAGATGAGTATCTGACGATGGTCGGTGCGAAACGTGTCACAGCCTCGATAGGTATCGGCTTCCCGCTATGGACGATCGGTACGGTCATCAATACAACCATCGAGTACACCCATCGTGGCAGTTCGGCGGGACTGGAAGAGAACGCATTGCGTTTTACTATCGGCGCTTCCATCGCGGAGAACTGGTTCTTCAAACGCAAATTGTAGTTTGGCACAGGATTTGCTAGGACCCTAGTAACCTGGGACCCTGGGATCCTGGAAAAGAGAAAATAACTAACAAAAAAATATTTATATTATGAAACTGAAATCATTACTTGTTGTAGCCTTGGCAGCCGCTGTACCGGCGCTGGCATGTGCTAAGAAACCGACCAAAGTCAGTGCGGAAACTCCGGTTAAGGAAGCTCCCGCCGCAGTAGAGGAAGATCCGGTTATCACCGAAGAGTGCGTAATGAACGTATCGCTCTTCCACGAGGCAGTAAAGAACAAGATGTACGCAGATGCGTATGAGCCTTGGATTGAGGTGTACAACACCTGCCCGAATGCGAATAAATCCATCTATTCCGATGGCTCGAAGATCGTTGAGGCTCTCTATCAGGCTACTTCGGATCCCGCAGAGAAAGAGCGTTTGGCTAAACTGGCTATCGAATTGCAAGACAAGCGTATTCGCTTCTTCGGAAACGACCCCAAATACCCGAAGGCATATATCTTAGGTGAGAAGGGTTTGGCATACTTGGATTTCTACGGGGATGACAAACTCGATGAGGCTCGCGAGTGCTTACGCGCTTCCGCTGAGGGTATGGGTAGTGCCAGCAAGATCATGGTGCTCGTGAAACTCGTAGACGCTTCGTATGCTATCTATAAGAAAGATGCAGATAGCAAGGCTGAGCAGTTCATCGCGGATTATGAGTTGGCAAGCAACTTATTGGGCGAGCAGGCCGGCAATGCGAATAACAAGAATGCTGAGGTAGCCGGCAAGCAGAAGGATTATGTGGATAACATCTTCGCTATCTCCGGTGCTGCCGATTGCTCCAAACTCGATGAGATCTATGCAAACGTTGTGAAGGACAATGTGAACAATCTGGATATGTTGACCAAGATTGCTAAATTGTACAAACGTGTACGTTGCACGGAGAGTGATGTGTATTTCGCTGCATGTGAGGCGGCTCACAAACTGCAACCTACCGATGAGTCGGCTGCAGGATGCGCTTCGATGGCCGCTAAGAAAGGTGACTACGAGCAAGCGGTGGATTACTACGATCAGGCTATTAAGCTGGCGATGGTAGAGGATGAACTGGAGGATGTAGCAGACTATCAGTACAACGCTGCTTTCTATTGCTACAACAACCTCAAGAAATACGCAGAGGCTCGTAAGTACGCGTTGGCTTCGATTGCTACGCTGAGCGGTATGGGTATGAACAAAGGTCAGGGACGTTGCTACATCATCATCGGTATGTGCTATGCCTCAACGCAGTTGTATCCGCAGGATGCCAAGGGGCGTATCCTCAACAAGACCGTTTATTGGGCTGCTGTAGATAAGTTCGTGAAAGCAAAACAGATCGATCCGTCGGTAGAGGCACAGGCTTCTGAGTTCATCAGCTCATACAGCAAGTACTATCCGACCAAAGAGGAGCGTTTCGACCTTCCGAACGAGTTCTCGGGTAACACCTACTACGTAGGAGGATGGATTGGTGAGACCACTACGATCCGTTAATAGTATCATCATAGCGAGTGTCCTTTTGGCGCTCGCTATGTTTTTCTCTTCGTGCAGAAAGAGTGAGGTCAAACAAGCCGCCGAGTCTCTTCCGCGTGAACAGATAGCTGCGCTCATCACCGATAGCGTCACGACGCTTATATCCGATTCCGGGATCACGCGTTACCGCATAGAAACGCCCCAATGGCTCGTGTACGATAAGACCGAACCGCCCTATCAGGAATTCCCGAAAGGTGTTTATCTGGAGCAGTTTGATGCGGATTTGAGTGTACAGGCTTCGCTCAAGTCCGATTACGCCTATTATGACGAAACGGCGCAGCAATGGACGCTCCGGGGACATGTACACGCACTGAATCTGAAAGGCGAGCAATTTGATACGGAGGAACTGATCTGGCAGCAGAAGACCCATCGTATCTTCTCCGACTCCTCTATTATAATCACGCGCGCGAAGAACATCATCGAAGGAGTAGGGTTTGACTCCAACGAAGACATGAGCAAATATACCATTTTAAATCCAACGGGAGTCTTCCCCATTGAAGACGAATAAATATGTTATTAGAGAATAAAACAGCCCTTATCACGGGTGCAGCTCGTGGAATAGGTAAGCAGATTGCTTTGACTTATGCCCGCGAGGGAGCCAATATCGCGTTCACGGATCTCGAACTCAACGAAGCCGCACAGGCCACGCGCGATGAGATAGCAGCCTTGGGCGTAAAGGTGCAGTTCTACGCTTCCAATGCCGCAGACTTTGAGGCAGCGCATAAGGTGGTTGAGCAGGTGGTTGCCGACTTCGGCAGCCTCGATATCTTGGTGAACAATGCCGGTATCACGCGAGACACCTTGCTCATGCGTATGACTGAGCAACAGTGGGATGCCGTCATCCAAGTAAACCTCAAATCAGCGTTTAACTTCACGCATGCTGCCACGCCGGTCATGATGCGTCAGCGCAGCGGTTCCATCATCAGCCTCAGTTCGGTAGTGGGCATCAACGGTAATGCCGGACAAGCCAACTATGCCGCTTCTAAGGCCGGTATCATTGCCCTCACAAAGTCGGTAGCCAAAGAACTCGGTGCACGTGGAATACGTGCTAACGCGATTGCGCCGGGCTTTATCTTGACCGACATGACCAAAGCACTGCCGGAAGAGACGCTCAAACAGTTCGTGACGCTCATCCCGATGCGCCGCGGAGGAGAACCCGAAGAAGTAGCAAAAGTCGCACTCTTCTTAGCGAGCGACCTGGCATCATACGTCTCCGGACAAGTCATCCAAGTCAACGGAGCCATGGCATAAAAATAAATCCCGCATCCCGCGGGATTTATTTTATCAATAATCAATAATCTATAATCTATAATCGATAATCTATTTCTTCTTTCCCTGCTCGAAGCTGATCATACCTTTCCACGGCTCGAACTCATAGGTCTCGCCGTTTTCCAGCGTAACTTTCTGCGGTTGGTCAGACATGTTCATTACGGCAATCACTTCATTCACCTTTTTGCCTTCTCTCAAGCATCGTTTAGCGGCGAAGATAGCCTCGTTGTCGCATCCGATACGCTCCAGCGGAGCACCCTTTTCCGGGCTAAACAACGCAGGATTGTGCTTACGCATCAGGTTCATGTTATGGAGGAACTCAGCCTGCGCGTGCTCTTCATCGATATCGATCACGTCTTTCTCAAAGAACTCCAGACGATGGTGGTTACCACTCAATTGACCGGTGTAGATCATCGGCATGCCGGGGAGGAAATAGCACAAGATGGTAAACAGTTTCACGGCGTCGCCCATACGCTCGAACTCCGTGCCGTTCCAGCTGTTCTCGTCGTGGTTGGTGATGAAGTTCATACGGATGGCTTCGGGACGAATGGTGCTATCTGTCTTGGCGAGGTTAGCCCACAGGTCTTCTACGCTTGCCTTGCCTTGTGCGATCTCGTTCATCACGTGATGCAGGCTCCAGCCGTAGTACATATCGAACGCACTCTCGGTCAACTCGTCGGCCTTGTCCTCATCCTCTGCGAGGGTGAACATGTCCGGATGGGTTTGACGCAGATCGCTCATTGCCCAGTTCCAGAAATCAGTCGGAACTTCACCCGCTACGTCGCAACGGAAGCCATCGATGCCGATCGAGTCCATCCACCAATGCATGCACTTGAGCATCTCGTTGCGCATGTCTTGGTTCTCGTAGTTCAGTTTGGAGATATCCGTCCAGTCGTATTGAACCATCAGATTGCCTAAACTGTCGCGATAGTGCCAGCCTTCGTTCTTCGTCCACTCGCTGTCCGGCGCGGTGTGGTTAGCCACCCAGTCCAAGATCACCTTAAAGCCCATTTTGTGTGCTTTCGCCAGGAAATGCTCAAAGTCGGCACGTGTACCGAACTCGGGGTTGATGGCGCAGTAGTCGATGATCGAGTAGTAACTGCCCAGCGTACCTTTGCGCGTGATGACGCCGATCGGTTGACAGGGCATCACCCAGATGATGTCTATGCCGTTCTCCTTGAGCATCGGTAACAAACCTTCCGCAGCGGCGAACGTACCTTCCGGCGTAGCCTGACGGGTGTTTAACTCGTAGATAGTTGCATCATACGCCCATTTCGGGTGACGCAACTCCTCTGCTTGCTTGGCGCAGCTCATCAAACCGATTAGAGCCAGCGCAAAAAAGAGTGCTTTTTTCATTAGTCTTCAATTATTTGATAGGTTAATTCGCTGCGATTGATAATCACCGTCACTTTCTTACCCAGATAGATACGCTGGTAGATGATCTCATCCGGACGGTCAATCAGCGGAATCATATCGCCGTAGAGCAGCGGCATCGAGTGGCGGCGGTAATGGATCAGTTCTGCCACTTTGTCGCGCATTGCTTTCTCCTGCTCATTGATATTGTCAAAGCGCATCATATGGCGGTTGTCGGGATCATTGCCGCCCACTTCTCCGTACTCGTCGCCTTGATAGATACACGGCACACCGGGCAACGTCAGGTTGATCACCTCGAGCAGCAACGCACGCTTATACGCTGTCTCGGCATCGCCGATACCGATCTCCTGAGTCCAGCCTTCCTCTTTGCCATACGCATGGATATCGATGGCACCGCCGGCGATAGAAGCAAAACGGATCTGGTCGTGGTTACCGCTGATGTTACCCATCGTGTGGTGCGCACCATAGGTGCGGAGCGACGTCAGCTCGTTGTTCATCACCTCGTCCAAGCCCTTCAGTCCGCACAGCGCCTCGCGGGTAGTGAAATACACATTGAAATCGAATTGCGCGTTCAGCATACCGGTCTTCACATAACTGCCGATGAGTTCCGGGCTGCCGTAGGTCTCGCCGATCATCCAGATAGGACGTCCCGGCCAGCGCGTTGCGATCTTCTGTCCTAACATACGCCAATAACCTTCCGGAATATGCTTGCATGCATCGTGACGGAAACCGTCCAACTCGTAGTTCTCCAGCCAGTATAACGCACTGTCCGTCATCTGCTCGCAAACCTCCTCGCGCTCCAGATCCAGCGTCGGGATATGTTTGTCAAACCATGTCGTCAAGCGCGCTTCGTCCCATAACTCGAAGTTACGGCGTCCGTCGGGTAGGATAGAGTCTGTATGCCAATCGGGGTGTTGCTGCAGGGTCGGGGAGTTGATATGCATGTGGTTCGCTACGTAGTCCAGCACGACGTTGATCCCGTGCGCGTGCGCGGTGTCTAATAAGGTGCGGAACTCGTCCGGTGTACCGAAGCGGTCGTCTAACTTGGTTGCATAGATAGGCCAATAACCGTGATAACCGCTGAACTTGGTATAGGTCTTCGTGCTGTCGTATTTGTTGCCGTTCTTGAACGGGTAGCAGCCCCATGCGTCCCATGGGTTCTGCGTGATCGGACTGATCCAGAGCGTGTTCACACCGAGTTGGTCGAAATATCCCTCGGAGATCTTCTTCGTGATACCGGCGAGGTCGCCGCCTTGGTAATCCACGATATCCAGTACTTCCTCACTGTTCATCTTCCAGTCGTTGGCAATATTGCCGTTGTAGAAACGGTCGATCATCAGCGAGTAGAGTACCTGGGCCTGTTGGTCATGGCGGTTCAGTTGTGCGGCATCCGTAATGATTTGGCCATCCTGCATCGGAAGCAACAGGTCGTTGTAGAGGTACGTGTCATCCTCGGCAAAGATCCGCAGATACGTGCGTCCCTGTAACCCGTAACCTGTATCCTGTAATCCCGTCAAGTCCAATGTCCACGTCCCATCCTCATTGGCGCTGATACGCTCATGGTCGATGAGGGTGTTCTGGATATAGGCATCAAAAGAAGGATTGGTGACGCTGTCATAGAAACCGAAGATGAGTTTGTTATCCGCATAGCCCAAGGATATCAAGGCCTGCCGAACGGGCTTGTTGGGTAGGATAGGGATGGCAAAACTGCCGCTCTTGTCATGCATCGTGAACGCATGGATCGAACGGTCGCGGTTAACGATATCCATCTCGTCGATGACAGGCGCTGCACCGCTAATGTTCAGGCACTCTACGGACTCACTCGTCGTCCACTGCAGACCTTTCCATGCTTTGGGATCACCGAACAATGCCGGCACATAATCCGTCAGCACGACATGCATCGTGTCGCTTGTCATACGAATCGGCATAATAGGATTCGATGCACCGATCGTTCCGGCCATGTGATGGCGTTGTTGACACCCTATCAGACATAGGGCAGAAGCAAGAAGAAAAATAGACTTTTTCATGGTTCCACATATTTTGCGCTGCAAAAGTAATAAAAATTTTGCATATGTGCAAATCTTTGTGCATTTTTATCGATATTTGTGGTCGTTTTGTTTTTTTATTTGCATATATCAAAAAAATGTTGTACCTTTGCGAGCGCAAAGGTTTTGTAATGAATAATCTCAAGAATATGAGTGAACGTGAATTATGTGAATTGGAGGCTAAGATTAGCCTGGGCTTAAAAATAACCCATCGTAAGGTCGTCGAGCAACATCGTCGTGACAATCAACCGCTCATTTTTTGTGAGAACGGTGTAGTGACCTATGTCGATCCGTTTACGGTAGCGATATAACCCCTCTCTGCTTCGCAGCGAAATCGCCACTAGCATTACCTGATACAATTCGGCGGTTGGCGTCCGCCGAATCTGAAGACGCTATAATTCGTCGCTTACCGGCGTAAAACAGGAATAAAAATACAGGCGCAAACGGGCGCAAAATATTGCACAACAAAAACGGACGTTTAATTGAACATGCCAAATTCGACACTTAAGGCACTGAAATTTCTGTTGTTTACATGCACGATTTTATGTGTATCGTGCACGTGTGGTAACAATAAGGTATCTACGGAGGACGAACCCCGTCCTGTGAACATTAGTCTCTCGCTTTATCATAACCAAGATTCGCTCAACGCATATGCGCAAAAAGCGTATTTAGAGGAAGACCCGAAAGGCCTTTACGTGACGGGCGTTGCCTCGTATCTCGCGCTCTTTGACGAGTGGCCGGATAGTCTGACGACTGTCTCTTACGAGGACGAGGGCTGGCTTATGATATGGCGAGCTGCGCAACTTAATTATCCCGATGCCGTCCAACTCATTCATTGCATGGATGCGAGCGGCATTTGGAACCATTCTATCCCAGAACCTTTAGAAAAATAATACCATGGCAAGTAAAGATTTAGCACAAGCAAAAGATGCAAAGAAGGACGAGTTTTACACGCAACTCTCTGATATAGAAAAAGAGTTGGTACACTATCGCGACTATTTCCGCGATAAGGTAATCTTCTGTAATTGTGATGATCCTTATGAAAGCAATTTCTTCAAGTACTTTGCCCTTAATTTCAATGCGCTCGGTCTGAAAAAACTCATAGTTACCTGCTACGATGGTTCGCCTATTGCACAGCAGGAATTACCGTTATTCCCTATAGAGAACGACGTCCCTACAAGAAAAGCATATAAGGTAGAAATATCCGAAGTGCCGGACTTAGATGGAAATGGTTCAACGGATTTAACAGATGTAAAGTTGCTCCTTAAAAGCAGCAATCATAATGTCAAAGCGGAGTTAAAGCAAAACGGCTCTTTTGATAGCCCCGAAAGCATAGAGTTGCTCAAGGAGGCAGATATAGTGGTGACTAACCCGCCTTTTTCGCTATTCCGCGAGTTCCTTGCTTTGTTAGATAAATATAATAAGCAATTTATTATTATAGGTAACACTAACGCCCTAAAATATAAACTTACATTCAAGATGTTCCAAGAGGACAAAATCCGCACAGGCTATACGAATTTTAATGTAGGAATGTATTTTCAAGTGCCCGATAGTTGGGAGAAATTCCACCATATGGAGGACGGTAAAAAAATGGCACGAGTCTCTACATCTTGTTGGTTCACAAACCTGCCGGTAAGCAAGCATAATGAAGAATTGATTTTGATTAAGCACTACACGCCGGAGGACTATCCAAAATACGACAATTACGATGCGATAAATGTAAGCACTTATACAGATATTCCATGTGACTACGATGGCGCCATGGGCGTACCTATTACATTCCTTGATAAATATAATCCCAAACAATTTGAAATAATATGGACAACTGATAGAGGGGGTGATGGGTATTTAGAAGAGTTCAAAAAGCCGTGGGATAGATATGACGCGCCGGTATTAAACGGAAAAGGCTTATATACTCGCATATTAATCCGCAAAAAACAATAATATCATGGATATAGAAAAAATAAAGGTAAAGATTGCCGACCTCGTGGACGGCTTTCGAGACAGCGACGAAGAGGGCGTTGTCGGTTATCACGGCAAGTTGGACATCCGTCCTAAGTATCAGCGTGAGTTCGTCTATAGCGACAAACAAGAGAAAGCCGTTATTGATACCATCTCCAAGAAATATCCGCTCAATGTGATGTATTGGGTCGAGAAAGAAGATGGTACATATGAGGTCATGGACGGACAGCAACGCACCCTCTCTATATGCCACTATTATTGGGGAGCGTTCTCAGTGGATTGGAAAGGTAATCTGTGGGCATTTAGCAATCTTCCGGAGGCTGAAAAAGAATTATTCTTGAACTACGAATTGGATGTTTATGTCTGCAAAAACGGCTCTGATACGGAGAAATTGGATTGGTTCCAAGTGATCAATATAGCCGGTGAAGAATTAACCAAACAGGAGATCCGTAATGCCGTTTATGCCGGTTCATGGGTGACGGATGCAAAACGTTATTTCTCCAAAAACAACTGTGCTGCGAAACGGCTTAGCGATGGATATATCTCCAAAGCTTGGAACCGGCAAGCAGGTCTTGAAATGGCAATTGAGTGGGTCGCTAAAAGGGACGGAGTTACTATTGAAAAATATATGAGTGACCACCAACACGACTCCGATTGTAGCGATCTATGGACTTATTTTAATCTCGTCATGACTTGGGTTAAGATGAAGTTCATCGGCAAACATGCAGCCCTCTACACCGCTACCGATTGGGGAGATATGTTCCGTAAGCACAAGGATGATGAGATAGATGCTAAAAAGCTCGAAATATGGATCTCTGAACTCCTCAAAGATGGTGAAATCACCAATAAGAAAGGCATCCTTTGGTACGTCCTCGACAACAACGAGCAGCACCTTGGTTTGCGTGCGTTCGATGAGAAAACGGCGCTTGAAGTGTACGAAGCGCAAGGGCATAAATGC
>JAEEGG010011303.1_pt1 | contig 19512 bp, 11 predicted proteins | sample 9134161 | NCBI WGS metagenome assembly JAEEGG01 (sample SAMN16246543, study PRJNA631951) | gut metagenome | biome: gut microbiome; feature: rumen; material: CR-attached | host: Bos | place: Iran: Karaj | collected 2018-10 | reverse complement strand
GTAATATCCCCATCCGCTTACTCAAGGGCACCTCTCACCCCTTCGGCTTGGGGTGATGACTGCCCTCAATGTATTGTCTAACCTGCGCTTCTTCAAGCCCTTAGAAAGATACTGACCCCACCCCTACCCCTCCCCTACATGGGAGGGGAGTGCCTACGGAGTCCCTGCGCTTCCGACTGCGCTCCCTGCGCTTCAATATAATGAAAATGCTGTTATTCGGGGCTTCGTTTTAGGTGTTGCCTAATTCTTTACTCGGAAAAATCAAAAGAAAACCACGTTTTTCTTTTGCTTTTCCCTCGCTTATTCGTACCTTTGCAGCCACGAACGCTATTAACACACACTGTTATGAAAGGAAAGAAACTGTACTGGCAGATACCACTGTTGCTACTGCTTGTGGTGGGCACCTTTTTCATTGCGCGGCAGCGGAACGCTGAGTCACAGCAGCAGACTGCTGCTGCTGCATCAGTCTATCAGCACGATGAAGGGTTTGTCTTCGGCACCGTCTACAGTATTACCTACGAGAGCGAGAAGAACCTGAAAGACACCATTGAGGCTGCTCTAGCACAGGTTGACGGAGAGTTCTCGATGTTTAATGAGCAGAGCACCGTTGCCGCCATCAACCGTGGCGAGGAGCCGCAGCGCAGCGCTATGTTTGAAGAGGTGTATAACCTGGCACTGCAAGTGAATGCCGACACCGACGGTGCCTTCGACATCACCGTGGCTCCCCTTGTCAACGCTTGGGGTTTCGGCTTCAAGCACGAACAGCTGCCCACGCCCGAACAGGTGGACAGCCTGCTGAAGATTCGCTCGCAGATGGACTTCAGCGCCATTGCCAAGGGCTATGGCTGCGATGTGGTGGCCCGCACGCTGCAGCGCCACGGCATCAGCAACTACATGGTGGAGATAGGCGGTGAGGTGGTGACCAACGGGCACAACCCGCAGAACAGCGCCTGGCGCATTGGCATCACTGAGCCCGTTGACGACTCGCTGGCCACTCCCGACAACGCCCGGCTGCAGGCTGTGCTACCCGTGGAGCAGGCTGCCATGGCCACCAGTGGCAACTACCGCAACTTCTACTATAAGGGAGGACGCAAGTATGCCCACACCATCGACCCCCGCACAGGCTATCCCGTACAGCACGAGCTGCTCTCGGCCACCGTGCTCGCCCCCACCTGCGCCATTGCCGATGCCTACGCCACCTCGTTCATGGTGCTCGGGCTGAAAAAAGCTCAGCAACTGCTGCAACGCCACCCTGAGATGAAGGCCTATTTCATCTACACCGACGAACAGGGACAGCTGGCCGTGTGGCACTCGGAGGGAATGAACATTGAGAAGTGATGGACAACGCTGCTTCATATAATCTTCAGCTGTACGATTACCTGCTGCGCTTCCAGCTGTTTCAGGGTTTGAGCCGCAGCGAGCTGCTACAGCTGGCGGGTGGCACGCGCTTCGGCTTCCAGAAAGAGAAGACGGGCCACGTGGTGGTGCGCGACGGCGACGCCTGCCAACAACTGTTCTTCCTCATCAGCGGCAGCCTGCAGCTCACCACACGCAGCGCCGACGGCGGCTATAGCGTGAGCGAACAGCTCTCAGCTCCGTGGTTGCTGCAGCCTGAAGCACTCTTCGGCATGCGCCCCACATACACCGGCACCTACACCGCCGCAGAGGAGTGCCACTTCATCGTGCTGTCGAAAGACGAGGTGATGCGCCTGCTCGACGAGTTCCTCATCATTCGCCTGAACCTGCTCAACATGCTCTCTACTATGGCGCAGCGGAGAACACAGCAGCAGTGGCGGCGCTCACCACAGTCGCTGCGTGAGCGGTTTCTGCGTTTCCTCACTGCCCATGCCGTCTACCCCGCCGGCCCCAAGCAACTGAACATGCTGATGACTCGATTGGCAGCAGAGCTGGGCGACAGCCGCCTGAACATCTCGCACATGCTCAACGAGCTGCAGCGTCAAGGACTGTTGCTGCTGCACCGCGGGCGCATAGAGATTCCTTCGCTGGAAAAGCTGTTGCAACTGTAGAGGTTAGGAATTGTTCGTGACATTCGTGTGATTCGTTTGCGTGATTCGTGTTCAGGAGTAAGGAATGAGTAATACTGTTGCACACAAAATGAGATGGAAGTGGGTGAAGATGCTGCTAGCACTTATCACTTGTGCTTTATCACCCACCGCTTCTCAGGCGCAGTCATGGCAGCAGGTATATGACGACGTGATGGATGCCGTTGATGCTACCGACGGCGATGACAGCATGCTGGCCGAGAGCTATGAGCTGCTGCAGCAACTGGCCGACCACCCAATAGACCTGAACCGAGCTACACGGCACGACCTGGAACAGCTGCCCTTCCTTACGGCGCAGCAGGTGATGGACCTGCAGGAGTATCTCTACCGCTACGGGCCCATGCGCTCGCTCGGCGAACTGCGCATGGTGCGCTCGCTCGACCACCGCCAACTGGCACTGCTGCCATTCTTCGTCTATGTGACAGGCCTGCCCGACACGCCACCCGCCGACACCCTCCCACCCCTGGACACACTACTGCACCGCGCCCGGCAGACACTGAGCGGCACGCTGCGTGTGCCCTTCTACCGGCGTGAGGGCGACCGCGACGGCTACTTGGGCTATCCGCTGCGCCACACACTGCGCTATGAGCTGAACAGCTGCGACCAGCTGCGCATAGGCCTCACAGCAGCACAGGACGCCGGCGAGCCGTTCTTTGCCAACGCCAACGGGTGGGGCTACGACAACTACAGCTACTACGTGCAGCTGCGCCGCATAGGACGGCTGGACAATTTGGTGGTGGGCAAATATAAGATGGCGGCAGGCATGGGACTGGTGTTGGGACAGAGCTTCCAGCTGGGCAAGCTGGCCACACTGCAGAGCCTGGGGCGCACCACCGCCACCCTGCGTCCACACGGCTCGCGCTCTGAGGCCGACTACTTTCAGGGAGCGGCAGCCACCGTCAGTATGCTGGGCCATCAGCCAGACTACTCTTATAGCGCAGCACACGGTACGACGTCGCTGCTGCTCACGGCCTTCGCCTCCTACCGCCCCATTGACGCCACACTCAACGGCGACAGCACCGCCCGCACACTCATTACCAGCGGCTATCACCGCACACCCATAGAGATGGGCAAGAAGCACAACACGCACATGGGCACGGGCGGCGCTCACCTCGCCTTTCAGCTGGGCGCACTGCGAGTAGGAGCCACGGCTGTATATACGGCCCTTGACCGCAGCCTGCAGCCACAGCGCGAGACGCTCTACCGCCGCCATGCTGCCCACGGGCAACATTTCCTGAACATGAGCATGGACTATGCCTATATGCACCACCGCCTGTCGCTGAGCGGAGAGACCGCCACTGATGGACACGGACATCTGGCCACCCTCAATGCCCTGAGCTGGCAACCGTCGGCACGCATAGGACTGATGGCGCTGCAACGCTTCTACAGCTACCGATACACCACACTGCACGGCCACGCCTTCGGCGCATCGTCGCAGGTGCAGAACGAGAGCGGCATCTATATTGGCGCCACGTGGAACCCCCTGGCACGGCTGCAGCTGCAGGCATACGCCGACTATGCCTACTTTGCCTGGCCACGCTACGGCGTGTCGCAACCGTCGTCAGAAGCCACCGACTTCTTGCTGCAGGTCACATGGCAAAACCGGCAATGGACACTGCAGGCGCGCCATCGCTCGCACCTAAAACAGAAAGACAACGAGAAGAAAACCGCACTCATGGCCAATGACGAACACCGGGAGCGACTGTCGCTGGCCTATAGCCACGACCAGTGGACGCTGAAGACGCAGATAGACCTCAGCCGTGTGCATACCGGGCAGACCGAGCAAGGATGGCTGATAAGCCAGCATGCTGCATGCACTGCCACCTTGGGCCGAAGCATGGCATTGCAACTGAGCGCCATGGCCGCCCTCTTCAACACCGACTCCTACCAGAGCCGCATCTACGTGTACGAGCGGCAGCTGCAGCATGAGTTCTACTTTCCCACCTACTACGGCGAGGGTTTGCGCATGGCACTGCAGGCAAGGGCCGATGTGGGCAGCCGACTGCGACTGGCTCTGCGACTTGGGCACACCAACTACTTCGACCGCTCAGCCATAGGCACCGGCCTGCAACAGATCAGCCACTCGCACCAGACCGACCTTGACATGCAGCTGCGATGGAAGTTCTGACAAAAAAAACGCTAAATATTTGCGAGTATCAACAAGAATGCTTATCTTTGCATCGCTTTAAACCATTACATTATAACTATGAAGAGAATCCTATTGTTTGCACTGCTGACCGTCACCCTGTGCGGCTGCAATGACAAGAAAGCCAGCGGCAGCGGCGATGCCGAAGAGAACGACTCAATAACGGCACTGCTGCTCGAGAACGAGAAGTTGCGCAATGAAACCGACGAGCTGCTGGCCACCATCAACGAGATTGAAGACGGCTTCCGTGAGATTAACGAGGCCCAGGGCAACATGAGCATCGCTCGCCGAGGTGAGGGAGCCAATGCTCGTGAGCGAATAAAGGAAGACATGAAGTTCATTCAGCAGACGATGGCACAGAATGCTGAACTCATTGAGAAACTTCGGGCACGCCTGCGCGAGAGCGGACGCCAGAACGACCAGCTGCAGCACACCATTGAAAACCTGATGGCGCAGATGGAGGAGAAGAACCAAGAGATAGCACAGCTGCGGCAGGAGTTGGAGGCAAAGAACATTCACATTGCCCAGCTTGACGAGCAGGTGGCCAACTTGAGCGAAGATTTGTTTACGCTGCAGGAGCAGACACAGCAGCAGGGGCAGACCATCACGCAGCAAGACCGGCAGCTGAACACCGGCTGGTATTGCATTGGCACAAAGAGAGAGCTAAAGGGAGCCAACATACTGAAGAGCGGAAAAGTGCTGCAGGACGGCTTTAACTCGTCCTACTTTACAGAGATAGACACCCGCAGCCTCAGTCAGATAGTTATTCCCAACAAAGACCCGAAGATACTGACCACACACCCCTCCAGCTCCTACACACTGGAAAAACAGGACAGCCGCAAATACGTGCTCCACATCAACGACTACCAGCAGTTCTGGAGCACCAGCAAATACCTGGTTATTCAGGTCAAGTAGCGGCTTATCATCTCCATGCATCTGGCGCGGTTGACGGGCTTGGCAATGAAATCATCGCAACCAGCCTCGGATGCCTTTATACGGTCGGACTCGAAAACATTGGCAGTGAGTGCCACCACGGGAAGTTCGGGGTGGCGCTCCTTAATAATACGGGTAGCCTCTAGCCCATCCATGACAGGCATCTTCAAGTCCATCAACACCAAGTCAAAGCTCTTGTTGTCAACCATGTCGACGGCATCTTTTCCGTTGCACGCACGTTCAAACTCATAGACGCCCTTCAGAATGTAGGTCATCAAAATGTAGTTACTGTCATTGTCTTCGACTACTAAAATTCTACTCATATTTAAGAGATAATGCTACCAATGTAAGTTAAAGAGTTACAAAAGTACGTATTTTATTTTGATTTTTTTGTCGCTTTGCATTTTTTTAACTAATTTTGCACCATAATGACATTATAATTAATAACACTAAGACAAAAAATTATGAAGAATCTGCTTTTCACCTGCGCCTTCACTTTGGGGGCACTCACAGCACAGGCTCAGTTTGTCATCGACGTGAAGACACAGAAGCCAGGTGCACCCGTACAGCCCACGATGTACGGACTCTTCTTTGAAGACATCAACTATGCTGCCGACGGAGGACTCTACGGCGAGCTTGTGAAGAATCGCTCATTTGAGTTTCCCGACCGGCTGATGGGCTGGGAGGCCTTCGGCGCTTTCGAGGTGAAGGACGACGGACCCTTTGAGCGCTGCCCGCACTACGTGGAGCTGCGCTGGCCTGGACACAACGACCGGCATTCGGGCCTGTCGAACAATGGCTTCTTCGGCATAGGCCTGAAGCAGGGCGAGGAGTACCGCTTCAGCGTGTGGGCCAAGGCACCACAGGGCAACGCGAAGATAGCAGTGCAGTTCATCGACCGTGCCACCATGGACGAGCGCCAGCAGTTTGCCGAGACAAAGATTGACGTCAACTCTGCCGACTGGAAGAAGTATGAAGTGGTGATGAAGTCGACACGCACACTCGACAAGGCCCAGCTGCGCATCTTCCTTGAAAGCCGAAACACTGTGTGTCTGGAGCACGTGAGCCTGTTTCCCGTAAACACGTTTATGAACCGACAGAACGGCATGCGCCGCGACCTGGCCGAAGCCCTGAAAGACATGCATCCTGGCGTGTTCCGATTCCCCGGCGGCTGCATCGTGGAGGGTGTCGACCTGCCGACACGCTACCAATGGAAAAACACCATCGGCCCGGTGGAGAACCGCCCGCTGAACGAAAACCGCTGGGAGTATACCTTTGCACACCGCTTCTATCCTGACTACTTCCAAAGCTACGGCCTGGGATTCTTTGAGTTCTTCCAGCTGTGCGAGGACATAGGTGCTGAGCCGCTGCCCGTGCTCAACGTAGGCATGGCCTGCCAGTACCAGAACTGGAACAACGAGAGTGCGCACGTACCCCTCGACCAGTTGCAGCCCTACATACAGGACTGTCTCGACCTGATAGAGTTTGCCAATGGCGACGCCAACTCAGAGTGGGGAAAGAAACGCGCAGAGATGGGCCATCCCGCTCCCTTCAACATGAAGCTCTTGGGCATTGGCAATGAGCAGTGGGATGACATGTACTACAAGCGCTTGGAGCCCTTCGTGAAGGCTGTGCGCGCCAAGTACCCCAACATCAAGATTGTGGGCACCAGCGGTCCCGACAGCGAGGGCGAGATGTTCGAGAAGGGATGGAAAGCCATGAAGAGCCAGAAAGCCGACCTCGTGGACGAGCATTTCTATCGCAACGAGGAGTGGTTCCTCAGCCACGGCCTGCGCTATGAGAGCTACGACCGCAAGGGGCCAAAGGTGTTTGCCGGTGAGTATGCCTGCCACGGCAAGGGCAAGAAGTGGAACCACTACGAGACATCGCTCTATGAGGCCGCTTTCATGACCGACCTGGAGCGCAATGCCGACATTGTGCAGATGGCCACCTACGCACCCCTCTTTGCACATGTGGAAGGCTGGCAGTGGCGTCCTGACCTGATATGGTATGACAACCTGCGCATGTTTAAGTCGGTGAGCTACTACGTGCAGCAGCTCTATGCCACCAACAAGGGCACCAACGTGCTCTCGCTCACCATGCAGGGCAAGCCCGTGGCCGGACAGGAAGGACAGGGCGGACTGTTCGCCTCTTCAGTATATGACGCCACCACAGATGAGGTGGTCATCAAGATAGCCAACACTTCGGGTGAACAGCGCCCCGTCACCATCAACCTGCAAGGCATAAAGGGCGAGCGTACCGCCCGCTGGCAGCGCCTGTTCCACGGAGTGATGGACGCTGAGAACACCCTCGACCACCCAACGACCATCACGCCACAGCAGGGAGAGACCGCCTGCACTGACGGCAAGAACGGCATCATACTCTCTGAGCAGCTGCCCCCCAAGTCGTTCTATGTGTACAGGGTGAAGAAATAACCGCCGCAGCGCCAGGGAAAGGTGGTGCTTTTCGCAACAATGAAGAAGACGCTGAAGTGGGTGGGCATAGTGCTCATAAGCCCTGTCGTGCTGTTCATCATCCTGACAGTGCTGCTCTATCTGCCACCCATACAGAACTGGGTAGCACAGCAGGTGGCATCGTATGCCTCGAAAGAGACTGGCATGCACTTGCGTGTAGGGCATGTGAGCCTGGGCTTCCCGCTCGACCTCACCATCGACCATCTTCTCGTCATTCAGCCGAAAGGAACCACCCGCCTCTCAACTCTCTTCTCGCCGCTCTCTGTCTTCGGCGCTCCTTCAGGCTCTGCCCCTTCGCTCAGCGAAGAGCTCTCAGCTCATCTCGACACCATTGCCGACATCAGGCAGGCGGTGGCCAATGTGCAGTTCTGGCCATTGCTGAAGGGAGAGATTGTGCTCGACGAGCTGACACTAAGAGACGCAAAGCTGCATACCATCGACTTCATTGACGACATGCGAATGAAGGGCACTATTGGGGAACTGACGCTCTCTGTGCCCGTGCTTGATACAGAAAAGATGGATGTGGTGTTGAGGCAGCCACGCATCAGCGATACCGACCTCACCGTCTTCATGAGCGACACGGCTGCCATCGACACCAGCACCGTGGGATGGAATATCCGCTTCGACCGCTTCAGCCTGCAACGCACACGTTTAACCATAGTGAGCGACTCGGCTGCACATTTCGGTCACGATGCAGCGCGCATCACCGCCTATATGGGCGATGCCTCGCTATGCTTAGGCGACATAGACCTTGGACTGGGACGCTATGCACTGGGAAACGTCAGTTGGCAAGAGGGCAAACTCAATTATGGCGACATGATGGCGATGAGCGATGTCAACTTGAAGATAGACTCGCTCTTCTCCTATGGCGACCAGCTGCGAGTGAGCATCAGTGAGGGGAGCCTGCGCGAGGACAGCACAGGGCTGGAGCTGACACAACTGCAGGGCGGAGTGGCAATGGACGGCGAGGGCCTTCGCGTTAACAGCCTACAGATAGGCACCCCCCACTCCAGCATCAATGCCGATGTGCTGTTGGCCAGCAGCCTCAATAGCCCCGCCAATTCCAGTAGTCCCAGCAGCCCCGGCGGCCACATTAGAATAAATGCCTCGATAGGCAAGGACGACGCAGCTCGCTTAGCGCCCGACATGGCTACGCTGATGCCCGACCTGCCGCTAACGCTGCATGCACAGGTGGACGGAAACGGCGGCAATATGGAGGTGCACCAGCTCAGCGTGTCATTGCCCACCATCTTCACCGCTGAGGCCACAGGCACTGTGGCCAATCTGCTGGATGAAAACCGCAGACAGGCACAGCTGCAGCTGAAGGCCAACGCCTACAACCTGGACCCACTACTGCATCGCTTCGGACTGCCCTCCGACTATCGTATACCCGCAGGGCTCAGCCTTAACGGAAACGTTAATGTCACGCCTAACCGTAACGCTAACGGCTCGCGCTATGGGGCTGACCTGACGCTGCGCGACGGTGCCGCCACCTCAAGAGTGAAAGGCGAATGCATAGTGCGCAATGGCCAATTCTCAACGTTCAATGGCCAATGCTCAATGGCCAATGTTGACTTGAGTCGCTATATGCCCGGACAGCAAATGGGGCCATTGACGGCCGAAGTGCAATTGAGCGGAAGCGGCACCGACATACTGACCCCTGGCAACAACCTGCAAGCCGACATCAGGCTGCAAAGCCTGCGCTATGGGCAGCACCTGATAGACAGCGTGAACGCTACCGCCACCATTGACGGTACTCATGCTTTACTGAGCGCCAAGGCACACAACGCCCTGATCAAGGGCAACATTGATGTGGATGCCATACTGGAGAACAACACCATCGATGCCACCATCAATGCCAGCCTGCCACACATCAACCTGCCGGCGCTTGGCGTCAGCGATGCCCCCGTGGTGGGCATGAACGGAAAGATAATTCTGAAGACCGACCAGCGACAGTCGCACTACCTCACGGCGCACCTCACAGAGCTGACACTAAGCGACAGCGTGAAGACACGTCATCCCAAAGACCTGGGGCTGCTGTTCCATACCAACGCCGATACTACCAGAGTGCGCCTGCAAAGCGGCGACCTGATAGTGAAGTTCGACGCGCCAAGCAACTACCAGCAGCTGCTGGCCGACTTTCAAGAGCTGGCCGACACTGCCATAGCCCAAAACAGACGCCACATCATCGACCAGCCTGTGCTGAAGAGCATGCTGCCAACGGCAAGCCTCACCGTGACCAGCCAACAGGGCAATCCGCTCTCAGATGTGCTGTTGGCATCGGCGGGCATCAGCTTTAAAAGCCTCGACGCCAAGCTCTCTTCATCGTCGGCCACAGGCCTCAACGGCGATGCATATCTGCTGGGCTTCCGTCAGGGCGATATGTTGATAGACACTATTCGCGTTTCGCTTGTTGACAAGGTGACACGCCAGTCGTTCAACGGACAGGTGACCAACAACCGCCGCAATCCCAACGGGCCGATGAACATTCTCTTTGACGGACAGCTACGAGACCACGGCGCACGCATGGGCGTGAGATATTATGATGCTCAGGGGCGAGAGAACGTGCGCATTGGCGCTGAGGCGGCCATTAGTAACGACGGACTTCGGCTGACACTGATGCCCGCCAACCCCGTACTGGCCTGCAAGACCTTTACACTGAACGACGACAACTACATATTGCTGCAGAACGACAAGCGCCTGCTGATGAATATCGACCTGCGCGCAGACGACGGGACGCACATACTGGCCTACTCATCACTGCCTTCCTCTTCGCCCTCCGAGGATGGCACAGCCGACTTGCCCTCAGACAGCAATGCCACAACAGCCACTTCAGAGGCAGAAGAGGGAAGCGACTACCTCCAGGACTTTACCGTGAGTGTGCACCAGCTGAACTTAGGCGACCTGACGGGCAACCTCCCCCTGCTGCCCAACATCAGTGGCATTCTGGAGGGCGACTTCCACCTGCTGATGGACCAGGAGCATAGCATCTCAGTGGCCAGCGACATGCACATCGACCGCATGGCCTATGAGGGCAGCACCATAGGCAACCTCGGCTCAGAGTTCGTCTATCTGCTGCGCGAAGACGGTACACACGTGGTAGACGGCACGCTGATGCTCGACGAGAATCCTATTGGCTCACTGCAGGGTAGCTACATGGAAAACGGACTCCTCGACGCCTCACTGACGCTCGAGAGCATGCCGCTCTCCATCGTCAACGGTTTCATGCCCGACCAGCTGCTGGGCTTCGAGGGCGAGGCCAACGGCACACTGAGCATGAAAGGCAAAGTGGACAAGCTTGACATGGACGGACAGCTGACGTTTAACAACGGATATCTGGTGAGCAATCCCTATGGCATGCGCTTGCGCTTTGGCGACAAGCCCTTGCAGATGCTGGACACGAAGCTGCTCTTCGACCACTTCACGCTCTATGCCTACAACGAAAACCCCATGAGCATTGACGGCAGTGTAGACATGAGCGGGCAGGCGAATGGAGACGACGCCGTGAGCCTGCGCTTAGGAGCACGCAACTTCCAGCTCATCAATGCCAAGCAGAAGAAAGAGTCGGTGGCTTACGGACGCATGTTTGTGAACTTCTTTGCACGTCTCACTGGCAACCTTGACAAACTGAAGCTGCGAGGCATGCTCGACGTGATGGGCACCACCGACCTGAACTACATCCTGCTCGACTCACCACTCTCTACCGTCAGCCAAATGGACGAGCTGGTGCACTTTACCGACTTCAACGACACCATACCCGCCGTGGTGCAGCGCCCGGCAAGCGATGCCTTCGATGTGGACATGCAGATAAGCATTGACCAGGGTGCCAACGTGCGCTGTGCACTGGATGCCGAGCAGAACAACTACGTGAACCTGATGGGCGGCGGCAACCTGCGCATGCTGATGGGCGACCACGGACTGCAACTAAGGGGACGCTACACCGTGGAATACGGCTCGATGAAATACTCGCTGCCCATCATCCCGCTAAAGACGTTCACCATCAAGCAGGGCAGCTACGTAGAGTTTACCGGCGAGCCCGACAACCCCACGCTCAACATCACCGCCACTGAGCGATACCGCACCACCGTAGCTACTGCCGACGGGCAGAACCGCAGCGTGAACTTTGACTGCGGCGTGGTCATCACTCGCACGCTATCCGACATGGGGCTTCAATTCATCATTGATGCCCCCGAAGACATACAGATGCAGAGTGAGCTGGGAGCCATGGGTACAGAGCAGCGTGGCAAGATTGCCGTCACCATGCTCACCACAGGCATGTACCTGGCCGACGGCAACACTGGCAGCTTCTCCATGAACTCGGCATTGAGCTCGTTCCTGCAGAAAGAAATAGACAACCTCACGTCTGGCGCCCTGAAGACCGTTGACCTGCAGCTTGGACTGGACAACAGCACAGACGCCTCCGGACAGACTCACACCGACTACAGCTTCCGCTTCTCCAAGCGTTTCTGGAACAACCGCCTCAGCGTGCAGATAGGAGGAAAGGTGTCGAGCGGGACAGAGATAGAGGGACAGCAGCAGTCGTTCTTCGACAACGTCACCATGGAGTACCGCCTCTCGCCCACCTCCAACCAATATGTGAAGCTGTTCTACAGGCAGAACGTCTACGACTGGCTGGAAGGCTACACCAGCGAATACGGCGGCGGCTTTGTGTGGAAGCGAAAGCTGGACAAGCTCACCGACCTGTTCAAAAAGACTCCACAGCCCACCCCCATCCGAAGGGAGGGCAGACTGCTCCGTACTCCTGGCAGCCACTCACCCACTGACACGATTCAACACTCCGACACCATCCACCGTCCTGACACCATCCACATCAATGAGCCCATTCAGTAGACTATTTCATCAATCGCTCCGCATAGCAAAGCCATCCAAGCTCGCCTCCTTTGGGCAGGGACTGGGGCTGGGCTTGGCGCTCTGTCTCTGTGCCTGCTCCACCACCAGCCATATTCCCGAAGACGACCAGCTGTTTACCGGACTGAAGAAGATTGTCTATACCGAGTATGAGAAGAACGAGCATGCCGAACAGACGAAGGTAGAGGTGGAGGCAGCACTGGCCACACAGCCCAACGGCGCACTCTTCGGCTCCAGCTACTATCGCACCCCCATACAGTACCGACTGTGGATATGGAACGCCACCTACGGCTCGAAAGACCCGCTGCTGAAGTGGATTAACACCACCTTCGGCAAGCCGCCAGTGCTGATGAGCCAGGTGAACCCGGCACTGCGCGCACAGGTGGCGAAGCAGGTGCTGCGCACCAACGGCTATCTGCACGGCGACGTGTCATTCCGCGAAGTGGGAGTGCGCAATCCCCTCAAGGCCAAGATAGCATACACCGTACACATGGACACACTCTTCCGGGTAGACACCCTTAGCTACGTCAACTTCCCGCCTCACATGCAGCAGCTCATCGACTCCACTCTGCAGGAGTCTGACATCAGCGCAGGAAGCCCTCTCAGTGCCACTAAGCTCGACGAGGAGCGCAGCCGTTTGGGAAGACTGTTCCGCAACAACGGCTACTACTACTACCAGCCAAGCTATGCCTCATTCCTTGCCGACACATTCCAGGTGCGCAACAGGGCAAAGATGCGCCTGCAGATGGCCGACTCGCTGCCTGCCGAAGCACTGCAACCCTGGTACATAGGCAAGTTGAACATGCGTGTCAGGCGCTCGATGCGCGAACAGACTGACACCACAACAGGCAGAAGATTCACCACGATGTCGTTTCATGGCGACCACCCACCCGTTAGTCCCGCTTTGCTCATGCGCAACATGAAGCTGCGGTACAGACACCTATACAGCTATGACAATTATATGGAGACGATGCAAAAGCTGAGCGCCACGGGTGTGTTCAGCAGTGTAGACTTGCAGTTCACGCCGCGTGACCGCGATTCGCTCGACATAATGCTCGACTGTGTGCTTGAAAAACCCTACGATTTCTATGTGGAGACCAACTTCGTGAACCGCACCATAGGCCGTCTGGGACCAGAGCTGAAGGTGGGCCTGACACGCCGCAATGCCTTCCGTGGCGGAGAGAAGATAGACATCAACCTGCACGGCTCGTATGAATGGGAGACGGGCAGCAAGGGCAGCAACATGAACTCCTACCAGTATGGTAGCGACTTCTCCATCGAATTCCCACGAATCATGATTCCCACGTTCAAGTCGGTGATGTCGCTCTTCACCGCCGACGACACCTTCCGCCGGCGGCGCAGGCCCAACCGGCGGCGCAGAAACTTCTACACAACGGCAAGCACTGTTGCCAAAGTGTCGAGCGACGTCGTCAGGCGCCCCAGCTACTACAAGATGCACATCGTGAGCGGAGAGTGGACCTACAAATGGCAACCCTCGGAGACCAGCCGCCACGAGCTGTCGCCACTCACGGTGAAATATCAGTTCACCAACAGCCATACCGCGCGCTACGACAGTCTGCTATATGAAAATTCCTATCTCGAATCCACCATGAGCGACCTCTTCGTTCCGAAGATGCGATACACCTATACCTACAAGTCGCCAATAACACTGAGGAGCCCCATACGCTGGGAGACGACAGTAGAGGAGTCGGGCAACGTGACGGCACTCTACGACGTGCTGGTGCAGGGCAACGGCTGGAACCAAAAGAACAAGACGCTATTCAAGAACCCCTACTCACAATTCCTGAAGATAGAGACCGACCTCACAAAGACATGGACACTGGGGCAGCACACTCAGTTGGTGGGACACCTGAACTACGGACTCATGTGGAATTACGGCAACAGCGACAGCGGTCCCTTCAGCGAGCTGTTCTACGTGGGTGGTGCCAACAGCATCAGAGCCTTCCCAGTGCGCTCTATAGGGCCTGGCGGTTTCCCCGGATTTGAGGGCGAACGACAACTGTCTTACCTCTTGCAGAACGGCGACCTCAAGCTGGTGATGAACCTGGAACTGCGCCACCGGCTCTTCGGCAATCTCTACGGTGCCGTCTTCCTTGACGCAGGAAACGTGTGGAACTCGACAGACATGACCGTCAGCGAGGATGACTTCGACGGTCCCCCCAGCGACGAAGACATGTTTATTATGTTTCTGTGGAACGAACTCTTCAGCGACAACAAGTTCAAGGCAAAGAACCTTTTCAAGCAACTGGCCACAGGCACTGGCATAGGCCTGCGCTACGACCTTGACTTCCTGGTGCTCCGCGTAGACTGGGGACTGGGTCTGCACCTGCCCTACGAGACCGACAGGGACGGTTACTTCAACATACGCCGCTTCAAGGACATGCACACCCTGCATATAGCCATCGGATATCCTTTCTGATTCGTTTCCTCGCTCACGTCAGTACATGTGTATGAGTGAAGCGTGTTTGCACCGCTCAAAGAAGGGGTCACTTTCCTTTATCTTGGTGGTACAATAGCGCATTATGCAATAAAAAAGTCAGCAAACATTTGCGGGATTCATAATTTTATATTAACTTTGTAGCCCAAACACACGTAGGCGTACTTATTTATAAGTATTCTCGGCCTGTTCGTGAGGCTTGGCCACACTTGCTAACAATAAATCTATAAAATATTAATTAATTAATTTTCAAAACTTTATGTGGTTATTTAATTCATCCATTGGTCGCAAAGTGGTGATGTCCGTCACCGGCATGGCGCTCATCTTGTTCTTGACATTCCACTGTTGCATGAACATTGTGGCGCTCTTCTCCGGCGAGGCTTACAACACTATTTGCGAACTGCTCGGCGCCAATTGGTATGCCGTGCTTGCTACTATGGGATTGGCTGCCTTGGCTGTCATTCACATTGTTTACGCTTTCATACTGACGGCCCAGAACCGTAGGGCACGTGGCGAGAACCGCTACGAGGTGGCTACCACGGTGAACGCCGGCAAGGTGGAGTGGGCTTCGAAAAACATGCTCGTGCTGGGACTCATCGTCCTCGTTGGCTTGCTCGTCCACTTCTGGAACTTCTGGTACAACATGATGTTTGCCGAGCTTATTGGCGCACAGCCCGAACTAAGCCCCAGCGACGGCTTCGGCTGGATTCAGGCAACGTTCTCCAACCCCGTGCTGGTTGTCCTCTACATCGTGTGGCTGGTGGCCTTGTGGCTGCACCTCACCCATGGCTTCTGGAGCGCTATGCAGACCCTTGGTTGGAATGGTAAGACCTGGCTTTGCCGCTGGAAGCTCATCGGTATGATCTATGTCACGCTGCTCATTCTCGGCTTCCTCGTGGTGGTGCTCGCTTTCGCCTTCGGCCTGGCTCCCAGCCTCTGCTGTGACGGTGGTAGCTGCTGCGCCGCATCTGCTGGCTGCTGCTAATAAATCGTAAATCGTAAAACGTAAATCGCTAATAAGATTATGGCTAAAACAGTTAATTCAAGAATACCTGAGGGACCAGTTGCAGAGAAATGGAAGGAGTTTAAAGCCCACCAGCGCCTGGTGAACCCCAAGAATAAGTTAAAGCTCGACATCATCGTTGTAGGCACAGGCTTGGCAGGTGCTTCTGCTGCCGCTTCTCTCGGCGAGATGGGCTTCAACGTCATCAACCTGTGTATTCAGGACTCTCCCCGTCGTGCTCACTCTATCGCTGCCCAGGGTGGTATCAACGCCGCCAAGTGCTACCAGAACGATGGTGACTCCGTCTACCGTCTGTTCTACGACACCGTGAAGGGTGGCGACTACCGTGCCCGCGAGGCCAACGTCTATCGTCTGGCTGAGGTCAGCAACAACATTATCGACCAGTGCGTGGCTCAGGGCGTACCTTTCGCCCGCGAGTATGGCGGCATGCTGGCCAACCGTTCATTCGGTGGTGCTCAGGTAAGCCGTACATTCTATGCTAAGGGTCAGACCGGACAGCAGCTGCTGTTGGGTGCCTATAGCTCGCTGAGCTGCCAGGTGAATGCCGGCAAGGTGAAGCTCTACACCCGCTACGAAATGGAGGATGTGGTCATCGTCGACGGCCGCGCACGCGGTATCATAGCCAAAAACCTCACCACCGGTAAGCTGGAGCGCTTCAGCGCCAACGCCGTGGTCATTGCCACAGGCGGTTATGGCAACACCTACTTCCTCTCCACCAATGCCATGGGTTGCAACTGCACGGCTGCCGTACAGTGCTATCGCAAGGGCGCTTACTTTGCCAATCCCTCCTACGTGCAGATTCATCCCACTTGTATCCCCGTTCATGGCGACAAGCAGTCGAAGCTGACGCTGATGTCGGAGTCGCTGCGTAACGACGGTCGCATCTGGGTTCCCAAGAAGATTGAGGACGCCAAGGCACTGCAAGCAGGAACCAAGCAGGGATGGGAGATTCCTGAGGAAGATCGCGACTACTATCTGGAGCGCCGCTATCCCGCCTTCGGCAACCTCGTGCCCCGCGACGTGGCCTCGCGTGCCGCCAAGGAGCGCTGCGACAAGGGCTTCGGCGTAAACAACACCGGTCTGGCTGTGTTCCTCGACTTCTCCGAGTCTATCAACCGCCTCGGCATTGACATCGTCATGCAGCGCTACGGCAACCTCTTCGAGATGTATCAGGAGATTACCGATGTGTTCCCCGGCGAGAAGGCTAACGTCATCAACGGCGTTCAGTACTATAAGCCCATGATGATCTTCCCCGCCGTTCACTACACCATGGGTGGTATATGGGTTGACTACGAGCTGCAGACCTCCATCCCCGGCCTGTTCGCTATAGGCGAGTGCAACTTCTCTGACCACGGTGCTAACCGTCTGGGAGCCTCGGCACTGATGCAGGGTCTGGCCGATGGTTACTTCGTGCTGCCTTACACCATTCAGAACTATCTGGCCGACCAGGCTGTTTGGCCGAAGGTCAGCACCGATCTGCCTGAGTTTGCTGAGGCTGAGAAGAAGGTCGACGCCGAGATGGACCGCCTGCTGAAGATTCAGGGTAAGCGCTCCGTTGACTCTATCCACAAGGAGCTGGGTCACATCATGTGGGAGTATGTGGGTATGGGCCGCACCGCTGAGGGCCTGAAGACCGGCCTGAAGAAGATGCACGAACTGGAGAAGGAGTTCGACACCAACCTCTTCGTTCCTGGCACCAAGGAAGGCCTGAACATTGAGCTTGACAAGGCCATCCACCTGCGCGACTTCTTCACCATGGGTCAGCTCGTTGCCTTCGACGCCCTCTCGCGTAACGAGTCGTGCGGCGGTCACTTCCGCGAGGAGTACCAGACGGAGGAAGGCGAGGCTAAGCGCGACGACGAGCACTACTTCTACGTAGGCTGCTGGGAGTACAAAGGCAAGGGCAACGAGCCCGAGCTCATCAAGGAGCCGCTGGAGTACGAGGCAATCAAGGTACAAACCCGTAACTATAAGAATTGATAGTGAGTTTTTAAGTTTTTAAGTTCATAAGTTACTTGGTTTTCTTCACAAAATGGGAACATACAAGGATTTGATAGTTTGGCAAAAGGGCATGCTGCTCGCTCGCAGAATATACGAGATTACTTCCCGTTATCCTGCCGAGGAGAAATTCGGCCTGGTGAGTCAAATGCGTCGTTGTGTGGTTTCTGTACCGTCAAATATTGCTGAAGGCTATGGTCGCGAAGGTGAAAAGGAACATTCTCACTTCCTCTTTATTTCTTTGGGGTCATCAAATGAGTTAGAAACACAAATGATTCTGTCTCATGATTTTCGGTATATAGACGATGAAAACTATAATGAAATAATGAACTTAAATGCTGAGGTCAACAAGATGCTCTCCTCTTTAATATATAAGTTGAGGCATCCAGATTGCAAGAACTCATAAACTCATAAACTAAAAAACTAAAAAACTCACAAACATGGCAAGAAATATCAGTTTCACCATTAAATTTTGGCGCCAGAACGGGCCAAAAGACCAGGGTCATTTCGACAGCTATGAAATGAAGGACATCCCCGATGACACCTCATTCCTCGAAATGCTCGATATATTGAACGAGTGTCTCATCAATGAAGGCAAGGAGCCCTTCGTGTTCGACCACGACTGCCGCGAAGGCATCTGCGGCATGTGCTCGCTCTACATCAACGGTACGCCTCACGGACTGACCGAGCGCGGTGCCACCACCTGTCAGCTCTATATGCGCCGCTTCAACGATGGCGACGTCATCACCGTAGAGCCTTGGCGCTCGGCTGCCTTCCCAGTGATTAAGGACTGTATGGTCGACCGCAGTGCCTTCGATAAGATTATCCAGGCTGGCGGCTACACCACCATCCGCACCGGTCAGGCTCAGGATGCCAACGCCATCCTCATCCCCAAGGAAGATGCCGACGAGGCCATGGACTGCGCCTCGTGCATCGGCTGTGGCGCTTGCGTCGCCGCTTGTAAGAACGGCTCGGCCATGCTCTTCGTGTCGTCGAAGGTCAGCCAGCTCGCCCTGCTCCCACAGGGCCGCGTAGAGGCAGCCCGTCGTGTGAAGAACATGATTGCCAAGATGGACGAGCTCGGCTTCGGCAACTGCACCAACACACGCGCCTGCGAGGCCGTATGCCCGAAGAACGAGACCATAGCCAACATCGCACGCCTCAACCGCGAGATGATCAAGGCCAAACTGGCCGACTAAACCCTTAGCCCCGACTCCCTTCCCCTAACGGGGGAGGGGACAAGAGGCGGGGCAAACCATCTGTTCGCCAACTACAGGCGGGTTACTATCTGTAACTGGGAAATAGTCAGACCGACGGAACGTTCCACAAGTGCGGACGCTCCGTCGGATTTTTCTAATTGCAAAACCTGCCAAGCAAGTTTTTTTCATCGGCATTCTTCTTCTGGCATAGCCTTCTCACACATTTATATAGGCAAGCATATGGGGATGACCTCATTTAGTGAAAAACAGCAAAAAGTTTTGTTCTTTTGTTCGTTTTGTTCTTCAGCAGTGTTTATGGGGGTTTTGAGAGATTTGTAAAGAAAAACT